>Ga0351910_1001_pt1 | contig 170534 bp, 127 predicted proteins | sample TotcelHT113001L5_FD_206860 | JGI IMG/M metagenome (GOLD analysis project Ga0351910, IMG submission 206860) | Enriched cells from coal bed in the Powder River Basin, Montana, United States - Total cells T11 rep1 HSBNCT.T11.300.1.L5 ...
GATGCTCGGCCAACAGCGACATCGGCACGGCCGAATCGGGGATCCGCTGAGAGATCATCAGGCACGTGAGTCGCTGGCCGAAGGCATTGTCGTGCGTGCCGGCGTGCCAGATCGAGACCTTGTCGGCTTTCCAGGTTTCCAGCGGGCCGACGCTGACCGCTTGCGTGGGCACCAGCGAAATGTTGCCGCCGCCGCTGGTCCGCGCGTTCTGGGCCACGGTCAGCGGATGCAGTTCGACCACGCGCGTCGCCAGCTTGCGGTACTCCTCCGGCGGCGGCGGATTGTCCTTCCACTTGCCCTTGCGCCGCGGCGGATCGTTGAACGCCCAGTGCTTGACGTCGCCTTGGCCGCCCTGCACCACGGCACAGCGGACACCGGTCTCCCAACTGGCCCGATAGGCCGCCGTATCCGCCTTGGGAAAGTGCAGATTCGCATCCGGCATGCGCAGCTTCTTGTCGATCCGGTTGAAACACATCGCGCGATCACAGCGCTCGAAGGACAGCGGATGCGAGACCGGGACCTCGACGCCGTCCACGACCCACTCGTCCATGCCCCAGAAATGTCCCGAGCGAAGGTCCAGTCCCAACTCGTTGACCAGCCGCACGACCAGCGGCAACTGTTCCGTCGGCCCGATCGGACCGCAGATCCCCACCGGGTTGTCGTCCGTGGATTGCTTCCAAGCGTGGATGTACTCCAAGGCCTCGGCCAGATAGAAATCTTCCAGCGTGTCGTACAGGACCACCTTGAAGCCCGACCGCGAGAGCTTGGCCATCTTGTCGGGAGTCAGCCGCGCTGCGTCCGCGATGATCTCCTGATCCAATGTGGTATAGTCCCACCAGTCCGGGGCAATGGCAGATAGTTTTCGGGGCATCGCAGGTTCCTTTTTTGCAGAGATCCAGACGAACAGCGGCCGCCATGTTTCGGCTCCATCAGCAGCATATCCCGCAGCCCCAGAAACGCAATTGGGGGCTGCTCTGATAATTGCGGCGGGGATTCGCTTTGATCCCCCAACCTCCCCCTTGGTACAGAATTTCTCTGGCCTTGGACGCCGTCAATAACCGATTTCAAGAGGGTTCGCATTCGCTTTGGGAGCTGCCAGAAATGTCCGGAAAACCTTACCAAACCCGCATTCTTTACGGCATCCTAATCCTTTCAACCTTCGTCGGCTCGTGGCTGGGAATGCAGGCGTTGCACGAGCTTGGCCACGTCGCGGGCGCTCGGCTGACGGGCGGACGCGTAACCCGCGTGGTCTTGCATCCGCTGACCATCTCCCGCACGGACCTGGCGGATAATCCGCAGCCGGCCGTCGTGGCTTGGGCGGGGCCGCTGCTTGGCGCCGTCCTGCCGCTGGTGATCTGGGGCCTGGCGGCCGGACTGCGGATGCCGGGCGCGTTCGTGTTCCGCTTCTTCGCCGGGTTCTGCCTGATCGCTAACGGCGCGTACCTTGCCGCCGGAGCGCTGACGGGAATCGGCGACGCGGGCCAACTGCTGCAGCATGGCGTGCCAGCTTGGAGCCTCTGGCTGTTCGCCGCGCCGACGGTCGTTGCAGGTTTGGCCTTGTGGCATCGCCAAGGCCGACATTTCGGCTTGGGTCAGGGCCCCGACGAAGTCCGCCCCGGCGTCGTGTGCGCAGCGGGTATCGCCTGCTCGCTGTTGGTGATCCTCGGCCTGCTGCTAGCCGGGCAGCTGCCACGGCACGATCGCCGTACCCCACGACAGCCCGCCGCCGAAATCGTCGAGCAACACGCGGTCGCCTCGGCGGCCGATGCGGTCCTGCCGACAAGCTTTGTCCAGGGCCAGCGGGAGGCTGACCGCGAACGTGTTCCCGCAGCGATCCGAGTGGATGACGACGCGCTGACGCTCGAACCGGAGGTCGTCAATCGCTGCGCCGATGATACGGGCGTCTGCCTGGTGGAAGATGATCGAGTTCCTGTCGTCGGGGGGCAACCGTGCATGATGCAGGACGTCGCCGGCGGAGCTGACCAGCACGTGGAGGGCCCGCTTGACAGTGAACCGGCCTCCCCTGTAGATGAATTGCCGCCCGGCAGCCAGGACGTCCGAGGCGACGAACGCGCGACTGCCGCCCGCCGGTTGACAGAGCCAGCCGTCCGCGCCACCTCCGGCGCCCCGCGTGTACGACACAACAAAGGTCTGCTCGGCCGCGTGCGGATCCCACAACGTCGCGCTGCCGCCGTCGCCAAACAGCGGACATGCCCGCTGGTCCGCCGGATTCACCGCGTGGGACATCGCTGATTTGGGCGTCAGATGCCACCGAGTTCACCTCGGCGGAGTTTCAAATTCCGCCTGGAAGCTCCCCCGGGGTAAAACGCGGGAGCCTCAAAAGCCGCTGTATCGAGCCTACCACTGCATGATCGCCGTACCCCAGGACAGCCCGCCGCCGAAACCGCTGAGCAACACGCGGTCGCCTCGGCGAATGCGGTCCTGCCGGCAAGCTTCGTCCAGGGCCAGCGGCATGCTGCCCGCGGACGTGTTCCCGTAGCGGTCCAGGTTGATGACCACGCGCTGACGATCGAATTGCAGGTCGTCCACCGCTGCGTCGATGATGCGGGCGTTTGCCTGGTGAAAGATAATCAAGTCCATGTCGTCGGGGGTCAACTGTGCATGGTGCAGCACGTCATAGCTGGAGTCGACCAGCACGCGGACGGCCCACTTGAAGACGGACCGGCCTTCCATGTGAATGAACTGTCGTCCGGCGGCCAGCACCTCCGGCGTGATGGGCTCGCGCGTGCCGCCCGCCGGTTGACAAAGCCAGCCGTCCGCGTCGCCCTCGGCGCCCAGCGTGTACGACACAAAGCCCTGCTCGGCCTCGCCCGGCCCCAACAACACCGCGCCGCCGCCGTCGCCAAACAACGGATAAGTCCGCTTGTCTGCCGGATTCACCGTGCGGGACATCAGGTCCACGCCGATCACCAACGCGCGGCGACTGCAGCCGGTTTTGACAAACTGCATGGCGGTCACCAGCGCATACATGAATCCCGAACACGCGGCGTTCATCTCCAGCGCCGGGGCGATACAACCCAATCGCTGCTGAATCAAACACGCCGTCGTGGGCATCGGGAAATCGGGCGTCATCGTGGCGACCAGAATCAGATCCACGTCTGACGGACTGACGTCCGCCGCTTGCAGACAGCGCACGGCCGCCTCATAGGCCACGTCACTGGTGACTTGTTCCGGCGGCGCGTGCCGCCGCTGGCGAATCCCCGTCCGCTGGATGATCCAATCGGCGTCGTAGCCCAATTCCGCCAAGTCCTCGTTGCGGACGATGTTTTCCGGCGTGTACGAGCCGGTGGCCAGAATCTGGACGCCGGTGAGCGTGCCCACACGGCTCCGCCCGGAGTACTTTGCCCGCCGCCGCGACACCGGCTCGGGCGCCGCCGTTTCCAGCAACGGAGTCTCAAACGGCGCCAATTCGAGCGCCGCCGTAACAGGGGATACGCCAAGCGGCGTCGCCGACGAGAATTTGGGGGGGGAGGCGGGTGACTTCATGAACAATTCGATTCGGCGGAGCTTCCTAATGGGGTTCGTCGGGGATTTCGATCCATACGCGCCGCGCGTGCGATTCCAGCACGGCATCAGCCACGACTTGGGCGCACAGTCCATCATAAAAACTGGGTGCCGCATCACGGCCTGCGACGATGGCGGAGATGAACTCCCACATTAAATCGTAACGAAATACCGTCGCAGGCACCCCCGTGTGCGGGTCGCGAGGACTGTCAGACGGCTTGAGATATTCTTCTGGCACGTCGCGCGGCGCCAAGTCCTCGCCGGTCCGGCCGAGCCACAGCTTGTGAGGCTCGTGCAGCCGATACACGGCCGAGCACTGAGAGGCGTTGATTTCCGCCCATTCGTGCCCAAAGCCACCCATCCGGTATCCTTTGGCAACCGTGGTGCCTTCCCAGACACCGACGGCCCCGCTGTCGAACTCGCCGATCAGCGAGGACCAATCGTCGACTTCGGATGGCGGGCAGGGTTGGCCATCCCCGGTCACGTCCCGCACGGCGTAGCGGGCAACCGCCCCGCACACGCGCCGCAACGGGCCCAGTAAGTCGATCGCAAAGTCGATTCGATGGATGGTCATATCGAACAGGTCGCCCGCCCCGGCCTGGTCCTTGTATTGCCGCCAACCCCAACTGGTCTCGGGCAAATCCAAAAACCGCTGGCTGCGAAAATGACGCGGCTGGCCCAACTCGCCCGCCCGCAATAATTGCCGCAGATATCGCATCGAGGGTGCAAAGCGGTAGGTGAACGCTGTCATATGCACCACCCCGGCATCCCGGCACGCATGATACATGTCGCGCACTTCGCCGGCATTCAATCCCAGCGGCTTTTCACACATCACGTGCTTGCCGTTGGCGGCCGCAGCCAGCGCAATCGCTTTGTGCGTCCAATTCGGCGTGGCGATAATCACCGCGTCCACTCTCGGATCAGCGCAAACCGCTTCGTAATCAGTACTTGCAAGTTCACAATCCCACTCGATCCGGCGGCGGTTCACCAGCTCCTGACTGGCATCGCAAACCGCAGCGAGGCGCGCACGCGGATCCAGCCGAATGCCGGGCACGTGGTGATAATCACTGACCGCGCCGGCACCGATAATCGCAATTCTGACAGGATTTTCTGCGGTAAATTGGGGCATCTTCCTGACTCGCAGGCATGCAATCCGACCTCAATCCTAGCAGACTAGAACTTTTTCGCCATCTTCACAAGAGTGCCGCAAAGGATTTCCCCAAGACAACGACGAGAAATAATCCTAGACAAACCACCTATTATACGGTGTTACACACGGCGTTTTCATCTTACATTTGTCAGACCGGCACGGGAGGTGCCCGGATTTATTTACCTGGGATGGGTCACCAATGGACTCCTTGAACGAAAGGCGTGATCGACATCCATGTGCATCCTCGCGATCCAGTATCAGCTTGTTAATGACTCCCCGATCCTCATTGCGGCCAATCGCGAAGAGTTTTACGATCGTGCTTCGCACTCCCCTTCGATCCAATCCGGCAAACCGCGTGTGCTATGTGGTATCGACCAACAGGCAGGCGGTACTTGGCTGGGTGTGAACCAAAACGGGATGTTTGTCTCCGCTAGCAATCGTTCGAAATCTCGACCGCCGATCGCAGCCCGTTCCCGCGGTGTCCTGTGCCGCGAACTGCTGCGTTGTACGTCATCCCGGCATGCCCTGGACTTGGCTCAAGACGAGTTAACGAGCGGCAAGTATGATGGCGTGAACTACATCATCGCCGACCAAGAATCGGCCTGGGTCGTTCATGGCGGTGACGACGTGAACGCGGTCGAGTTGGACCAGGGTCTGAGCATTATTGCCAATGGCGACGTGAACGACCAACGCGATGAACGGGTCAAGCTGGCTTTTCGGCTGTTGACCCTGCAGACGCTCGACTCGCCCGTCAAATTTCTGGCGGTGGCCAGTAAGGTCTTTGCCCGCACGCCTTCGCTGCCCGGGCGGCCGACGATGATCGTCCGCAACAGGGACCGGGGCACGGTCAGTTCGACGCTGATCGCCTTGGGCAAGAAGCCGCGCGACGCGATCTATCAATTCGCCAACGGTTCGCCGGACCAGGCGAAGTACGAGGACTACTCGCCGATGCTGCGAGACATCCTCAGTCGCGGGTTGCGCGAAGCTCGTGCGCGGGCCAAGACGGCGGTGACGTAAGCTTCGTGCTCAAACGATGCCAACCGGTTGTTGTGGCGATTGCGTTGCCGATGATGTCCGTCTGCCATTACGAATACGATGTGGTCGTTGTCGGGGCCGGTCACGCCGGCACCGAAGCGGCGTTGGCCGCAGCCCGGATGGGCGCTCGCACGGCCTTGCTGACGACGAATCCGGACACCGTGGCGCAGATGAGTTGCAATCCGGCGATCGGAGGCGTGGCCAAGGGCCATATCGTCCGCGAGATCGATGCGCTGGGCGGAGCGATGGGGCAGGCCATCGACGCCACGGGCATCCAATTCCGCCTGCTGAACCGCCGCAAAGGCCCGGCCATGCACAGCCCCCGGGCACAGGCCGACAAGCGGGCGTATCAGACCGAACTGAAACGCATCGTCGAATCGCAAGAAAACTTGGATTTGCGCCAAGAGACGGCCGTCGATCTGCTGACCGAGGGCAGCGGAGACGACGTGCGTGTCTGCGGGGTCAGTGTTCCGGGCCAGGCGGTCTACCGAGCGGCGGCAGTGATCCTGACCACCGGGACGTTCCTGCAAGCGCTGATGCATCTGGGCGAAACCAAGACGCCGGGTGGGCGAGCCGGCGAGGGCACGACGGTGGGCCTCAGCCAATCCCTCGTGCGGCTGGGCTTTCAAGTCGCTCGATTCAAGACCGGCACCCCGGCCCGCCTGAACGGCCGCACGATCGACTATGCCCAAACGCAACAGCAGCCCGGCGACGACCAGCCGCAGGCCTTCTCGTTCCTAACCGGCCGCCTGGACGTCCAGCAGTTGCCCTGCTGGATTACCTACACGAACGAGCAGGTCCACGAGGTGATCCGCGCCAACTTGCACCGCGCGCCGATGTACAGCGGCCAAATCCGCAGTTCCGGCCCCCGCTATTGCCCCTCGATCGAAGACAAAGTCGTGCGGTTCGCCGACAAGCTGCAGCATCAGCTGTTCCTCGAGCCCGAAGGGCGGTACACGCACGAGGTCTATGTCAACGGCCTGCCGACCAGCCTGCCCCGCGACGTCCAAGACCAGATGTTTCGCTTGATTCCCGGTTGTCAACGGGCCCAGATCATCCGCTACGGGTACGCCGTGGAATACGACTACTGCCCGCCCGACCAGTTGCGGCCGACGTTGGAGACCAAGCGCGTGGCGGGCTTGTACCTGGCCGGCCAGATCAACGGCACGACAGGCTACGAAGAGGCGGCCGCTCAAGGCTTGATCGCGGGCGCCAATGCGGCCTTGAAACGGAGCAGCCGCCAACCCTTGGTGTTGGGCCGCAACCAGGCATACATCGGCGTGCTGATCGACGATCTGGTGACGTGCGGCGTGGACGAGCCGTACCGGATGTTCACCAGCCGCGCCGAGTACCGGTTGCTGTTGCGCCAGGACAACGCCGACCGGCGGCTGACGCCGTTGGGCCGCGATCTGGGACTGGTTGCCGCCGACCGGGGCGCGCGGTGCGAGCGGAAAGAAGTGGAGATCGCCCGCCTGACCAGCTTGCTGGCGACACACCGCGCGGACGGCGTGTCGCTGGCCAAGGTCTTGCAGCGCCCCGAGGTCTCGTGGGCCGACATCACCGCCCGCTTGCCCGAACTGGCCGCCGTCGAACACGAGGTCGTCGAACAGGTTGTGTACGATATCAAGTATTCCGGGTACGTGCTCCGGCAAGAAGAGCAGGTGGCGCGTCAGAAACGGTTGGCCGACAGGCGGATTCCGGAGCGTTTCGATTACACGGCCATCTCTCACTTGCGGACGGAAGCCCGTCAGAAACTGGCGCGAATCCAGCCCGTGGACCTGGCCCAGGCGTCGCGGATCAGCGGTGTCACGCCCGCGGACCTGGCCCTTGTCCTGGCCCACCTGGAAGGCAAACTGCGACGCCAGGCAGCGTTCGAGAAATGAAGGCCGGGTTCCGGGTCAGCGGCATGGGGCGCTAGCCGCCGTTGTTTTTTCCAACGATGTTAACCTGCTGTCCGCTGGCCCAACGCCAACGCGAAGGCCCGCGGCGTTGGGGAGGAGAGGGGAGGAGAAGAGTCTTCGCATGGCGAAAACGCCGAAATACTACGTCGTCTGGAAGGGCAGAACGCCCGGCGTGTTTGACACCTGGAAGGAGTGTCAAACGCAGATCGCCGGGTTTTCCGGCGCCAAGTTCAAAGCGTTCGCCACGCGGCAAGCGGCCCTGGACGCGATGACGCAGGATTACGAGGCGTTCGAAGGCCGAGACACCAAAACGTATCGCCTCAGCACGGCCGAACTGGCCTCACACGGCGTGATCCTGGACAGCGTGTGCGTCGACGCCGCTTGCAGCGGCAATCCGGGCGACCTCGAGTACCGCGGAGTGGAGACCACCGGCGGCGACGAATTCTTTCATCGGGGGCCGTATCCCGAAGGCACCGTGAACGTCGGCGAGTTCCTGGCCATCGTCCACGCCTTGGCGCTGCTCGTCCGCGCCGGCCGCGACTGTCCCGTCTACACCGATTCACAAGTCGCCTTGGGCTGGATACGAGCCAAGACCGCCCGCACCGGTTTGCGGCGCAACGCCGCGAACCGCCCGCTGTTCCAGTTACTCGAGCGGGCCCAAGCCTGGCTCGCCAACAACGCCTATCCGAACAGAGTGCTCAAGTGGGAAACCGAATCCTGGGGCGAGAACCCGGCCGATTTCGGCCGCAAGTAGCCCGCTGTCCCGGTCCTGTCTCCGTCGCAGGCCCGGTGTCAGGCCTGTTTTGTTTTCCTCCTCTGCCCCACGACGGCGGCGGGATCAAGGGCGTCCGCGCCCCAAGCCACGTCCTGTCTCCCGGCACCTGGACACATGTCACGTGGGACAACTGTCTGTCCCACCTGGGCTGTACATTCGCTTGACGACGTGGAAAGATCGTGACTGGCAGCCCCGAACACGACCTGATGGGAGACAACGTCATGAGCGAAGCACAGCCCGCGCTGGTCAGGCAATGGCGGCTCTTGCGGCTGTTATCCGCGCGCCCCGAGGGCGTGGCGTTGCGCGAGATGGCAGCGGCGGTCGAGGTCAGCCAGAAGACAATTCGCCGCGACCTGGGATTGTTTCAACGCGTCGGATTTCCGTTGCACGAGATCGTCGGCAGCCGCGGCATGAAGCTGTGGCGAATCGGACCGCACGGCGGACAGATCCCCTTGGGTTTTACGTTTGACGAAGCTTTGGCCATGTACCTGGGGCAGAAATCGCTGTTGCGGTCGCTGGCCGGGACGATGATCGCCGAGGCGGCGGAGCGGGCCTTTGGCAAGCTGCGGGCCGCCTTTGGTCCCAAGGTCGTCCGGTATCTGGAGCGGATGCACGGACTGTTTGTCGAGACCGCGTTCGGGGTCACCGACTATGGCCCGCACGCCGAGATCCTCGATCGGCTGATGATTGCCATCGAAGAGCATCGGGTGGTGTTCATCGCGTACCGTTCCCAGCGGGCCACCGAGCCGGTGACGTACGACGTGCATCCGTACCGCTTGCTGCGGCATCAAGGCTCGCTGTACCTGGTCGGCTACAAGCCTTTGGACAGTGCCGTCCGCACGTGGCGGGTGGACCGCATCGAGCAGGCGGACGTCGAGCGGATGCCGTTCAGCGTACCCACGGACCTGGAACTGGACGCCCATTTCGTCGGCTCGCTGGGCATCTACGAAGGCCACGACGACGTGGCCGTCACACTCCGTTTCCGGCCGCCCGCCGCGCGGTTCGTGCAGGAAAAGAAGTGGCATTCCAGCCAGCGGCTCCATCCGCAGCGCGACGGCAGCCTGATCGCCGAGCTGCGGCTGTCCAGCACCGCCGAACTCAAACCCTGGATCCTGGGCTTCGGCCCCGCCGCCGAAGTCCTGCAACCCCCGTCGCTGCGCGAAGAGATCGCCGCCGACCTGCAGCAAATGCTAACCGCCTACGCCGCCGCGACGCACCAGCCACCGGCTCCGAATGAACCACGAAAGACACGAACAATACGGAAGAAAGGCGGGGCAAGCAGGGCGGAACGATCGGACACGACCCACCCGGACGATGCATGACGGCGCACGCCATCAGAAGGTTGCTCGACGCCGAAGCCCAAGCTGCCAGCCATGGGAGAACAACCGTTTGAAAAACGCCGCTGCCACGACGAACCAGATTCCCCCCACTGATTGACAGCGGGCAACTGACCAAGGACAACTATGGCTGGAACCTGGGCGGGAAGCCGCAGAGAGGTTCCGTGCCAGACACACCGTACGTATGGCACGATCGCCGGTACTGTTGAACGACGAAAACGAATGAGTCTCGCATGGACAAGGCCTTTGCTCGCTGCACCGATGACCGACGAAAGTATCAGGAACTCTCCGAGCACCTGCGCGGCGTTGCTCAGCGGTGCGTCGAATTCGCTTCACGGGCCCTGCGAGGCGATTCGCAGTTTGCCGGCGTTGCTGAGCTGACAGGTCTGTTGCACGATCTGGGCAAATACCGCGATGAATTCCAACGGTATCTGATGGCGGGAAGCGCCGGGCAGAGGTCTGCGGAGACTGCACACGCGATGTACGGTGCCGCCGCTGCGTGTTTCGCCTTGGATTTACCTCTCGCCGCGTTCGCCATCGCGGGGCATCACGCGGGGCTTCATGATGCGAGCGATCTTCAGAGACTGATTGAGGGAAACAAGTTTCAGGCCGATCGACGATATGCCGATCTTCTCCAGCGCGTTGAGTTGCCTCAGGAGCTGGGACCGTTGCCATCGGTCGATCCGATCCGGTGTGACGACACGGACGAAGCCAGTAAGCGCAGCTACGAGTTCCTGACGCGGATGGTGTTCTCGATGCTCGTCGATTCGGATCGCCTTGACTCCGAGCAGTGGGACCAAGAGCAACGGGTGAACCGGGCCTGGAATCGCTCGTCCAAACCGCTCGTCCCGGGCAAGCTACTTGAACTTCTTGATGCCGAACGACGGAGAAGGGCACAGAGCGCGGCACGGGACGACTTGTTTCGCCTGCGTAACGAAGTCTTCGACGCCTGCGTCGCCAAGGGGCGGGACCTTCCGCCGGGTTTTTTTACCCTGACCGTCCCAACAGGCGGCGCTAAAACGCTGGCGTCGATGGCCTTTTCGCTCTCGCATGCGGAACACCACGACCTGCGCCGAGTGATCGTTGTCATTCCGTACCTGTCCATCATCGAGCAAAACGCTCGCGAGTACCGGGACATCCTCGGCGCCGCCCACGTTCTTGAACACCACTCTGCGGTGGATTTCCCGGAACGTCGCCGAAACGACGAATCGACAGCCAGTGACGAACCGGCCGGTGCATCCGATGCGGAACAGGCGATGGAGAACTGGGACGCCCCCATCATCATCACCACATCTGTCCAATTCATCGAAACCTTGTTCGCTGCCAGCCCCAGTCGCGCCCGTAAGTTGCACAACATCGCGCGCAGTGTCGTCGTCTTCGACGAAGTGCAGACGTTGCCGACACATCTGCTGGACCCTACCCTGAACGTGCTTCGCGACCTAAACCGGCGTTTCGGCGTGAGCGTTCTGTTCTGTTCGGCCACGCAGCCGGCCTTTCGACGGACGGCCGGTCTCCCGCAGGGGTTTTCCGCAGATGAATTGGTAGAGATCGGGCCGGACCCCGTTAACTCCTACCGTCGGCTGCGCCGCGTGGATTACGTCGTCGAACCGCTTACCAGTCGCTGGACATGGAATCAACTGGCGCACCGGCTTGTTCACCGCCCCCAGGAGTTCTGCGGGCAAGATCAAGCGTTGTGCGTCCTGAATCTCCGCCGTCACGCGTTCGACGCTTGGCAAGCCCTGCGGCGTGAACTCGAAGCCGCCGGGCGGATGACGGAGGCGCGCGAAGGCGTGTTCCACCTGTCGTCCGCCATGTGTCCGGCTCACCGGCTCGACATCCTCGGGCTCTCGAAGCCGCCAGCGCCGAATAGCATCAAGGCGCGGCTGCAGAGTGGAAAACCGTGTTGGGTAATCTCGACGCAGTTGATCGAAGCGGGCGTGGACATCGACTTCCCTGTCGTGTTCCGTGCGATGGGGCCGCTCGATTCGATCGTTCAATCCGCTGGCCGTTGTAACCGGGAGGGCCAGCTAAAGGACACGGCCGGCCGACCCATGCGGGGTGAAGTCGTGGTGTTTCATCCCGAGGACGACGGGTTGCCGCCGGGCATTTACAGCCGCGCGACCAGCATCACCGCGGCACATCTCGATCCGGAACGTCTCGCCACCGACCCCACGTTGTTCGGAGCGTACTTCACCGAACTTTACCAGCTCGCGCCGACGGATCATTCACGCCGGGGGGAGCAGACGATTCAGGAGGATCGCGCAAACTTCAACTTCAGCAGAGTTGCCCAACGGGCTCGTGTCATCAAGGATGATACCATCGCCGTGATCGTGCCATACGCCCGTGCGCAGGCGTTGATCAAACGCATTCGCAAGACAGGGCATTTCGACCGCAATACGCTTCGCCGCTTGCAACGCTTTATGGTCAACCTTCGTCGCGGTCCCCAGTCTGACCATCAGAAGCTGGTCGACATGGGCGCGCTGGAACCGTTGCTCGCCCAACGGCTCCCAATCCCCGTCCTTGCCTCCTGGTGCTATGACCCGCAGCTTGGCGTCAGCATTCAGCAGCGTCCCCCGGAAGACTATGTATGTTAGCCTACGTCGAACCGACAACGGACATGGTTCAATCTTCAGCAGCATCCGCCGGAAGACTATGTATGTTAGGAGACGCGGACGAACCCTCGCGGGCTCGTCCCGTTTCCAAAACGTGACAGAACAATTGATTGTTTCAATCCGCAGCCGCAGGCATCAGATTCTGCCCCACGGCTCAAATAAGATTTTCCCGCAATTAATTCCGGCCATTCAGGAAGAATGCTTCGAGCCATCACGATTGATTCGAGGACTCCTATGAGATCGCAGAAATACCGTTTGGCCACGAAAAAATCCAGTCGAACACGACAACCCGGTTGACCGAACTTCGCAATGGCAGTATATTTGCTAATCACTTGTTATGTCAAACCGAAACTCTTTTGAGTCGCTTCCCAAGCCATCGGGCAAAAAAACGTTCCATGCAAACCGTTCCCCATCGACCAAGATTTCGAGTACGCCCTTGCCAGGTTTTACCGTCGCTCCGTCCTGGACGATGGCAAAGTCGGGGCCCACCTGCCCCAACCGAACTGTTGCATTATCGGTGATTAGGCGAAGTTGCACGTCCGCTGAATATGGCGAAGATAGCATCATCTGCGACATGGAAGATTCATCCTACACGTTGGAGCAGCGCATGGTTCTGTACGAGGCGGCCACGGGACGACGGTGCCTGAGATGCCTTGGAGGTGGAATCCAGGGCAGCGTATATCTTACGGCGCGGCCAGCTGAAGGCAATCCACTGGCGGTAAAGTTCCATCATCGCGTGTCGGGATACCGCCGTGAGCGCGACGCCTACCACCGTTTGCGTTACCATGATGTTACCATCGTTTTGGGGCACCACGTACCGCAGTTTATCGACCACGACGACGAACTCCTGACAATTGAGATGACCATCGTCCGTCGTCCCTTTCTGCTTGATTTTGGCGGGGCCTATCTGGATCGCCCTCCAGACTACCCAAATTACGTCCTGCGCCGCTGGCGAGCAGACAAACGTCGACAATTCGGCGAGCACTGGCCCGACGTACATTTCATCCTGAAAGAACTTGAATCATACGGCATCTACCTGACGGACGTAAACCCCGGAAACATCACCTTCGGAGACTGAACATGGATATCGGCAGAGCCAATTGCATCACCCTCCGCATCTGGGGGGACTACGCTTGCTTCACGCGGCCCGAGATGAAAGTCGAGCGGGTTAGCTATCCGCTGATGACGCCGTCGGCAGCGCGCGGCGTGTTGGAGGCCGTCTTCTGGGAGCCGCAGATGTGCTACGTCATCGATCGTATCGCGGTTGTCAAACGCGGACGCTGGTTCAGTTTCCGGCGGAACGAAGTGACCAGCGTCATCGGTATCGACCAGGCTCGGTCGTGGATGCTCGGTAAGACCCCTGTCAAGTTCATTGCCGCCGGTGGCGGAGCGGAGGACGCCGCACAACGCAATATGCTGGCGTTGGCGGATGTCGAATACATGGTCACTGCCGAAGTGAGGCTAACCAACCGTGCGGAACCGCCCCGCGATACGATCGCCAAGTACGTCGGCGAAATCCGCCGTCGGGCGGCCAAGGGAAAATGCTTCCATCGGCCGGCACTGGGGTGCCGCGAATTCGCGGCCGACTTTGATTGGGTCGAAGAAACGGCAAGGGTGCAACTCGATAAGAACTGGCCCGAGGAAGACCTGGGCCTGATGTTGTATGACGTCTTCGACCATCCGCTCCGCCAAGCCGCAACCAATGATCAACGACACGTTAAGCCTGGCGCCGTATTCTTCAAGGCGAAGGTCAAAGACGCCGTACTCGATTGCCATCCTGATCGCGTGGAACTGGTCCGGCCCAAGGCCAAGGAGGTGGGGTGATGTTGCTCTCCGCGTTACACGAACTGGCCAAGTCGAAGCGACTCCTGGATGAATTGCCGCTCCAACGCCGCACCCTACACGCCCTTATCCCGTTGAGCCGCGACGGCGAATTGCGGATGCCCCACCTGATCGTCTTGTCCCAGGCTGACGCGAAGGGCAAGGAACGGCCGGGACTGGAACGGCTGTTGCCTCGGTTTCCGGGCGAGAACAACGGTGGCAAGGCGTACTTTCTCGCCGAAAGCACGATTCCGCTGCTTGGCCGGGATAAAGCGACGGGCGAGCCTGTGTTCGCGGATCCCGACAGGGCTCCGCGCAAGGAAAAGAACCCTGCCAAGGCGTTTCAGCACTTTTGGTGCCAAGTGCAAGACGCCCATGCGACGACCGGCGATCCACGTTTGGCCGCACTATTAGCTTTCAAATCAAAATACCTGACGGAGTGTGAAGATCGGGTCGGAGGGGACCTGCCATTCCTGGCCATGCGGCTGAACAAGAAAGGAAAGCCCGAATTCGCCGGACGCTTTGGTCCAGGGGCCGAAGACTTGCTCCTGTTGAAGTCAGCGACGCTTGGATTCAGTGTCGATGGTGTGCCACTGACGCTCGACGACGAAGCGGATCCCCTGCGAACGTACTGGTTCGACATGTTTCGTCGCCTATCGTTCCAGGTCGATGGAGAAGACGAGAAGGAGGGTCAAACTCGACAGTCAATGCCGACACAGCCTGCCGCCGCAACGCTGTGCCTGGTCACCGGCCAGACGGGCCTGCCCGTGGCCCGCTCGCACAAGCCGAAGATTCTGGGCGTCCCGGGGCTGTCGTCCGGGGGCTACGTCGTTTCCTTTGCCAAGGAATCCAGAGCGTTTTCTTCGTATGGCTTCGAAATGGGCCAGAACGCACCCATCTCCGAGAATGCTGCCGCGTCATACGCGCTGGCCCTCAACGAACTACTGGCCAACGAAGACACCCATCTCAACCTTGGACCGCTGAGCATTTGCTTCTGGGCCAAGACTGTACCCCAAGCGGCTAGGCAGTTCAACTTGCTGATCTCCAAAGCGCACCCGGAGCAGGTTCGCGAGTTTCTCTCTGCGCCGCTTGCAGGCGTCGAACGCGAGGTGCTTAAACGCGACCGGTTGTACACTGTCGCGCTCAGCGGGAACGCGGGCCGCGTCGTCGTCCAACATTGGATCGACGAGACGTTGGACGAAGCCATTCAGCACTTTGCGCAGTGGTGGGCGGATTTGGAGATCGTCCCCGTGATCGCCGTCACCGCAGAAATGAAACAGAAAAGGGCCAAGGCGAACCAAGCCACCGAACCTGCCGCCTGGCCCTTGGCCATCGGCAACTTGGCGCGAGTCTCGCTACGACGGTCGAAAGAGCAGAAGGACGACAAGCTTGTTTCCGAACGTATCGTCCAGTTGTACCGCGCCGCCCTGGAGGGCACCGCCCCGCCGGTCACGTTCCTCAAGCCAATCCTGGACGAGTTTCAGTCTGCCCTTATCAAGAACGACGATTCCGACGCCAAGAAGCGGACCTATCCCTTTAACTCGTCCCGGTTCGCACTGATCAAACTCATTCTCACGCGGCTCGAGCGCAGCCGCCGGACAGCCTGTTCTCAGAACCATACCCCGTCACGAAAGGAGACTGGATTCATGCCAAGCTACGAATTAGCCGAAACGGCCGACCCTGCCTACAACCTGGGCCGCTTGCTGGCCGTATTTGAAATGTTGCAGGACAAGTACCACGAAGGTGACAAAAAGAGCGCCGGCGTCGTCGAGCGGTACTATGGCACGGCATCGTCGGCGCCTGCTGCGGCCTTTCCGATCCTGGCACGGCTGGCACGACACCATCTGTCCAAAGTCCGCCGCGATCATGAGACTGCCGCGGCAGCCATCGACCGGCGCATCGGCGAGATCCTCGTCAAGTTCGAGCCAAAGGGACCAGGCCAGCCACCTCGGTTTCCACGCGTGTTGAGTCTCGAGGAGCAAGGTCGCTTCGCGCTGGGGTTCTACCAGCAGCGGGCCTTCAACTCGGCGTCATTTGGCGTCTATAGCCTGCTCAAGAGGGCACGCGACATCAAGAACGATTCCGCTCAGCAAGACGCTTTACTCGCCCAAGCCCGCGAATTGGCCGAGCAATTTCGCACCGCCGAACTGCTCGATGCCGTCAATCGCTTTCGCAGCAACGAAAACTCGAACGGCTAACGGGGCGATGCGCCGTTGTTCGCGGTTCATTTGTTGTTTTCCATCCGTCCTAAAACCCTGTATCGGCACAGCCGTCACCACTCTCCAGAAAGGCACCATTTCATGACAGCCATTACCAACCGCCATGACATCCTGATTCTGTTCGACGTTACCAATGGGAATCCGAACGGCGACCCCGATGCCGGCAATCTGCCTCGCATCGACCCCACGACCAACAAGGGACTTGTTTCTGACGTGTGCCTGAAACGCAAGGTCCGAAACTTCATCACCCAGTTTCCCCCGACCCGCAACGCAGATGACACCAACGGGTTCAGCATCCTCGTTCAGCAAGGCAACATCCTGAATGACAAGATCAAGGAAGGCATTGCCAAGGGGGCCGAATCCTTGGGAAAGGCCACGGACAAGCAGAAGGCAGAGGCCGCAATGAAATGGCTGTGCCGCGAGTTCTACGACGTGCGCACCTTCGGCGGCGTGCTCTCCACGGGCGACGATGTGCTCAAAGGCTCAGCATACGGTCAGGTGCGTGGCCCCGTGCAATTTACGTTCGGTCGGTCCGTCGATGTCATCGCGCCGTTGGAGATCTCGATCACACGTTGCGCCGTCACCAAGCCGGAAGACGAAAAGAAAGAACGTACGATGGGCAACAAGCACATCGTGCCGTACGCGCTGTATGTGGCCAAGGCGTATATCTCCCCCGTCTTTGCCGAACGAACAGGGTTTGACGACGAGGACTTGCGACTGTTCTTCGAAGCCTTGGAACATATGTTTACGCATGACCAATCCGCCGCTCGGGCCGAGATGAACGTTCGAGCGATTTATGACTTTGAACACGTGGGCACGCAGGGCCCCGAGAACGCCGTTCAGAACGCTCGCGAAGCCAAGTTGGGCTGCGCCCACGCACACCAGTTGTTTGCCGGAGTCCTGCAGAAACTGAAACTCGCAGACGGCAAAGAGTTCCCGGAATCCTTTGAAGACTATGCCCCGGTCCGCGATGCTTGGACCACAACCGAGTCCGGGGAAATCGTCCTTCCGGGCGTGCGTCTCCATCGTCGCGTTGTCCCGCAGTAACCAGCGGATCTTTCGGCCTGGAGCCGTTCCTAATGGATGTTCCACGATGTTCGTGATCCGAAAGCAAACCTGCGTGAGGCCTGGCCATCGCGTCGCGATCGTCGTACCAGCGTTAGCGGCGGGCGAGATGTTCGACGTGATCGTCCTGCCCCGCGCGGCTTGTGCCGTGACAGAACAGTGGATCGTCGCATTCTTGGACCGTCTGGGTCTCGGGCCGCGAACCTTTCCGACGTGAGAGGAATGCGAGCAGTATTTGCGGGAGGAGAAAGAAGCATGGGACCGATAACCGTTCCCACCCTCTTTCCCCCCCGCCACGGAGCACCGCACATGCAACCTGCGACAGCCCTTCCGACGTCGCCCGACGACGATGATTTCCAGCCCATTGCGGCCTTGAACGATCTGTTGTTCTGCGAGCGGCGGTGCGCGCTGCATCGCATCGAGCAGATTTGGGAGGACAACGTCGCGACGCTCGAGGGCACGTTGCAGCATCAGCGGGCGGACTCGGGCAAGCTGGAGCATACGCCCGAGGGGCGCGTGGCCCGCGCGGTGCTGCTGCGCTGCGCACGATTGCGATTGGTCGGCAAGGCGGATGTCGTCGAGTTTCGCCGAGGCGTGGATGGGGGCGAAGTACCGTACCCGGTCGAGTACAAGCGCGGCCGGCGGCGGAAGTGGGATAACGACGACGTGCAATTGTGCGCCCAGGCCCTGTGCCTGGAAGAAATGCTCGGTATCCATGTGCCCGGCGGGGCTGTGTTTCACGTCAAATCCAAACGGCGGCGGGACGTCGCCTTTACGCCTGAACTGCGAGCGAAAACGGAACACGCCGCGCGGCGACTGCACGAACTGGTCGCCAGCGGCCTCACACCGCCACCCGTGCTGCGGCCCCGCTGCCGCGGCTGCTCGCTCCACGAATTCTGCCTGCCCGAACTGCTGCCGGACCAATCGAGGCTGCGGGCCTATCAACGCGAGCTTTATCAGGCGCGCGGAGAGAATGAAGAATGAACGAGTTGCAGCGTCCGATGTGGCAGCTGACGGTATTCTCCCTTGCTGGCTGCTCCTCGTTCGCTCCGCACTTTTCCCGATGGATGAACCACCATGCAGTCCTTTGCCAACACGCTGTACATCACGACCCAAGGCGCTTATCTGCGCCGCGACCATGCCACCTTACAGGTAAAGGTCGACGGTGCGGTCAAGCTGACGGTGCCGCTGCATCATTTGGAGGGCGTGGTCTGCTTTGGCCGCGTCAGCCTCAGTTCGGGCGTCTACGCCGCTTGCCAGGAGCACGATCTGCAGGTTTCCTTCCTGAGCGAGCAGGGCCGGTTCCTGGCGCGGATCGTCGGACCGATGCACGGCAATGTGCTGCTCCGCCGCCAGCAATACCGCCTGGCGGATGATCCGGCGGCCTGTCTGCGGTTGGCGCGGCCGATGATCGCGGCCAAGATCCAGAACGCGCGGGCCGTGCTGTTGCGGGCGGCGCGGGACCGGGAGGACGAAGCCCGGACCGCCGCGTTGCGGCGGGCGGCCGATCATATGGCGGCGGTCGTCCAGCAGTTGCCGAGTGTCAGCGACCTGGCCGTGGCCCGCGGTATCGAGGGCGAGACGGCCCGGACGTATTTCGAGTCGTTCAATCAGCTGATCTTGCACGAGTCCGAAGCATTTCGCTTTGACGGCCGCAGCCGCCGGCCGCCGCTGTCGCCCGTCAATGCCCTGCTCTCTTTTGTGTACGCCTTGGTGCGGCACGATTGCCAAAGTGCCTTGGAAGCCGTCGGCTTGGATCCGGCCGTGGGCTATTTGCACGTCGAGCGGCCGGGGCGGCCATCGCTGGCCCTGGATCTGATGGAGGAATTTCGGGCGCTGGTGGCCGACCGTCTCGTGCTGGCCTTGATCAATCGGCGGCAGGTTGCGCCGGGAGGATTCGAGATCGATCCGGCGGGTGGGGTCAAGATGGATGACGCCACACGCCGCGCCGTGTTGACGGCATACCAGCAGCGGAAGCGCGAGGAGGTCCAGCATCCACTGTTAAAGCAAAACGCACCAGTTGGCCTGTTGCCGCATCTGCAAGCCCGCTTGCTGGCCCGCACCGTGCGAGGCGATGTGGACGAGTACCCCGCGTTGGTTCTGAAGTAGTTGACGGCTGGAGTAGGTGGGTCTTTGCCATGCAAATTCTGGTTTGTTATGATGTCGCCACGACCACGCCCCAGGGCCGGCGCCGCTTGCGCCGCGTCGCCCGCGTGTGCCTCGATTTTGGCCAGCGAGTACAGCAGTCCGTCTTTGAGTGCAGCGTCGACGAGACGGGGCTGACACGCTTGCGATCCCAACTGCTGGACGAAATCAACTTGGCCGAGGATAGCTTGCGGTTGTACCGCTTGATTGGTAAGTTTGACGAAGTCGTAGAGAGTTACGGACGTGATCGGCGGATCGACTTTGAAGGTCCGCTGATCGCCTAGTTCGCCCTCCGCGAACCCCTAGTGCCGACAAAAACCCGGGAGGTTCGCGGTCTTCGTAACGTTCGAAAAGGATCGACTTTAGCAATTGGCTGACACTTCGCTATGACCCGACTGCACAACCATCTGCCAAGGTTCGCGATTTGCCAGCCCTATCCGTCGAAACGACAAGAGGTTGCAACGACGGGATTTCCCCTCCGGTTCCCCGGGGGGGCGGATTGAAACAATCACGGACATCAACGTGGTAGCCGTGGTCAAGGAATTTCCCCTCCGGTTCCCCGGGGGGGCGGATTGAAACGCTTTACCCAAGAGTTTTCCAGACGACAAGGCGCATTTCCCCTCCGGTTCCCCGGGGGGGCGGATTGAAACTGCCAGCGGAGCCGCGTGGCTTGAACTCTCCCGATTTCCCCTCCGGTTCCCCGGGGGGGCGGATTGAAACCGATACTGGACGCGCACGGTGCCAGCCGCTGTGATTTCCCCTCCGGTTCCCCGGGGGGGCGGATTGAAACCACGGTCAGGCTGACGGTCGAACCTCCCGCCGCTGCATTTCCCCTCCGGTTCCCCGGGGGGGCGGATTGAAACTTCTTGATTGCTTCGTCTCGTTCCCGTGTCGTCATATTTCCCCTCCGGTTCCCCGGGGGGGCGGATTGAAACATCTTTTGAGGCGAACCGTGACAACCCGCAACCATTTCCCCTCCGGTTCCCCGGGGGGGCGGATTGAAACCGATGACGACGCGATGGGCTGCTGCCTGTGCGACATTTCCCCTCCGGTTCCCCGGGGGGGCGGATTGAAACACATGTCAGGTCATGAAGGTAATCGGGCCATCGTGATTTCCCCTCCGGTTCCCCGGGGGGGCGGATTGAAACCTCAGCGGAACGGTTTGATTTGCGAGCCCTGCTTATTTCCCCTCCGGTTCCCCGGGGGGGCGGATTGAAACCCGTCAATCATCTTCTTTGAAGACGTTGACAACTGATTTCCCCTCCGGTTCCCCGGGGGGGCGGATTGAAACCACACTGAACACCTCGGGGAGCAGCTGCGCCGGCCGATTTCCCCTCCGGTTCCCCGGGGGGGCGGATTGAAACAGCCGAGCGGCGGGCGGGCTCGGACCGGTGACGTTATTTCCCCTCCGGTTCCCCGGGGGGGCGGATTGAAACACGCAAGCCAGGTGATTCTCTGCGGCATGGACGGCATTTCCCCTCCGGTTCCCCGGGGGGGCGGATTGAAACAAAGTACGGGGTCTGGCAGTATTACGCGGAGGAGATTTCCCCTCCGGTTCCCCGGGGGGGCGGATTGAAACTCTACAGGGTGGCGATGGCGGAGCATATCCGCCGATTTCCCCTCCGGTTCCCCGGGGGGGCGGATTGAAACATGCCGCGGATTACAAGACCGAATTCCGCTATGATTTCCCCTCCGGTTCCCCGGGGGGGCGGATTGAAACTGGCGAGACGAAGCCGGCCCGCTACAAGCTCCAGCATTTCCCCTCCGGTTCCCCGGGGGGGCGGATTGAAACCGCAGCTGGCCGCAGCTGTGCCTGTGCGATTGGTAATTTCCCCTCCGGTTCCCCGGGGGGGCGGATTGAAACATGACTCACTACCATCGTTCACGACTATCAAGGCATTTCCCCTCCGGTTCCCCGGGGGGGCGGATTGAAACCCATAATCGCCCGCAACCACTCAATCTCCTCGCAATTTCCCCTCCGGTTCCCCGGGGGGGCGGATTGAAACCCCGTCGAGAAGTCCTTTTTGCCCGTGGATTCGGATTTCCCCTCCGGTTCCCCGGGGGGGCGGATTGAAACTGGATTCGCAGCCAATCGCGGTGTTCCGTGCTCAGATTTCCCCTCCGGTTCCCCGGGGGGGCGGATTGAAACATCTCTTCCGCCACCCGCAGGGCCAACTCTTGCGATTTCCCCTCCGGTTCCCCGGGGGGGCGGATTGAAACCTTACGTTTGCGGACCCGGCCGCGTGCCCGCAGCTTATTTCCCCTCCGGTTCCCCGGGGGGGCGGATTGAAACTTCCAAAGAGTCTCCCCACAGAACGGGCACTTGCGCATTTCCCCTCCGGTTCCCCGGGGGGGCGGATTGAAACAAGCGGCGGTGTATCGCGGAACTGGAGCGGTTTCCATTTCCCCTCCGGTTCCCCGGGGGGGCGGATTGAAACTTCAGTCTTTGGGCAGATAAAGCACGGGAAGGTGCCATTTCCCCTCCGGTTCCCCGGGGGGGCGGATTGAAACTCTTGCTTTGCCGCGTCGATGTCCGCTGCTGATAGATTTCCCCTCCGGTTCCCCGGGGGGGCGGATTGAAACGCCCCTCCCGGAATCAGGATGTCGCGGATGTGCATATTTCCCCTCCGGTTCCCCGGGGGGGCGGATTGAAACGAGCATCTGCCCGGACTGCGGGAAAGAGACGGTGATATTTCCCCTCCGGTTCCCCGGGGGGGCGGATTGAAACAAGTATTCCTTGACACCTGAAAGGACGCAACATGCATTTCCCCTCCGGTTCCCCGGGGGGGCGGATTGAAACGCATTGACGACCCTGTCCCACATTCCAGCCAGGGCATTTCCCCTCCGGTTCCCCGGGGGGGCGGATTGAAACAATCACTACTCGCAGATACCAATCGTACTGATAGAATTTCCCCTCCGGTTCCCCGGGGGGGGCGGATTGAAACTCTTGATACCGGGTGGCTCAGCGAAACTGCCGGGCATTTCCCCTCCGGTTCCCCGGGGGGGCGGATTGAAACAGCCTTGGCGATGGAAATGCCCAGCGATTGGAGCATTTCCCCTCCGGTTCCCCGGGGGGGCGGATTGAAACGGGGGCTGCTGTGGGGCGTGGTGGCTTCCGGTTATTTCCCCTCCGGTTCCCCGGGGGGGCGGATTGAAACTCAGCAACCGCTCGCATCTTCTGGCGATGTTCGCCATTTCCCCTCCGGTTCCCCGGGGGGGCGGATTGAAACGGTCTCGCGAGCCCCTCCACCACGGGATGCTGACAATTTCCCCTCCGGTTCCCCGGGGGGGCGGATTGAAACAGCCAAGCGGTGACCCACAGCACCACAGCGATCCGATTTCCCCTCCGGTTCCCCGGGGGGGCGGATTGAAACGTGGCGGAAGTCGAGCGGCTGAGTAAGGCACTGGCATTTCCCCTCCGGTTCCCCGGGGGGGCGGATTGAAACGTTCATAGGCGTGCGGAACCAACGCTATCGAAAGCAATTTCCCCTCCGGTTCCCCGGGGGGGCGGATTGAAACAGCGTCACAAGATCCTCGTTTGGCATCGCGGCGAATTTCCCCTCCGGTTCCCCGGGGGGGCGGATTGAAACTCGAAGCGGCGGCGAACGATCCGATGCCACGGACGTATTTCCCCTCCGGTTCCCCGGGGGGGCGGATTGAAACCTAAATATATCGTCCCCATTGATTCCGTTCAATAATTTCCCCTCCGGTTCCCCGGGGGGGCGGATTGAAACACGGCGGCGGTAGAGCGAAGCATCGAAGAACACGGGATTTCCCCTCCGGTTCCCCGGGGGGGCGGATTGAAACTTCGCGTCTCGCACGTCACGCCACGCGGCTTCCAATTTCCCCTCCGGTTCCCCGGGGGGGCGGATTGAAACGCACAACCTGGAGATCGAGACGCACCTACTTGCGGATTTCCCCTCCGGTTCCCCGGGGGGGCGGATTGAAACGCGTATGCCTCGCCGTTCCAGCAGCCAGCCGGTTATTTCCCCTCCGGTTCCCCGGGGGGGCGGATTGAAACCGGTCTAGTATCGGCAAGACGGCGGCCATGCTGAATTTCCCCTCCGGTTCCCCGGGGGGGCGGATTGAAACATCTTAGACCTCGTAACCTCCTGCCGGGGCGACGATTTCCCCTCCGGTTCCCCGGGGGGGCGGATTGAAACGAGGTCACAGACGTGCTGCTTGCTTGCCTTTACAAATTTCCCCTCCGGTTCCCCGGGGGGGCGGATTGAAACACGCGGACGGCTGCGGCTGGACGGGCCGCCGGGACATTTCCCCTCCGGTTCCCCGGGGGGGCGGATTGAAACAAGACGCAGGCTGCGGAAGCGATGGTGGAACTTGATTTCCCCTCCGGTTCCCCGGGGGGGCGGATTGAAACTGGCCCGCCGCGAAGGTCGCTCTAGAGGTCGAAGATTTCCCCTCCGGTTCCCCGGGGGGGCGGATTGAAACCCGTCGAGTGCAACGGGTGCGGGGAGGAGTGACTAATTTCCCCTCCGGTTCCCCGGGGGGGCGGATTGAAACGCGATGGACGCGACCCGGCGGAACCGCGTTACCGATTTCCCCTCCGGTTCCCCGGGGGGGCGGATTGAAACCGAAGGCGCCGGCGGCCGAGCCACTCCGCTGGCAGATTTCCCCTCCGGTTCCCCGGGGGGGCGGATTGAAACGCGTGGGATTTGACCAACAGGTCCAGCAGGCCCAGATTTCCCCTCCGGTTCCCCGGGGGGGCGGATTGAAACACTGTGACCATCACACATACGTTCCCCTGGAGCGATTTCCCCTCCGGTTCCCCGGGGGGGCGGATTGAAACGCCAAAAGACCTGAACGGCTACGACCCCAACCGGATTTCCCCTCCGGTTCCCCGGGGGGGCGGATTGAAACGAGCGTGTGGATGTCCATGTCGTCTTCGAGGATCATTTCCCCTCCGGTTCCCCGGGGGGGCGGATTGAAACCGCAAAGCGGCTGAAGGTGATCGCCAGCACGAAGCGGATTTCCCCTCCGGTTCCCCGGGGGGGCGGATTGAAACTGGGACACATCACATATCCGTACACCTACTACGACATTTCCCCTCCGGTTCCCCGGGGGGGCGGATTGAAACAAATCCATTCAAGGCGCAGGTCCGCAACGGCGACCATTTCCCCTCCGGTTCCCCGGGGGGGCGGATTGAAACAGCGATGGCGGCGGCGGCCGGCAAAGCGACTATGATTTCCCCTCCGGTTCCCCGGGGGGGCGGATTGAAACTCCTCCCGCAGTTCGCGGATTCCTGCCGCGCCGCATTTCCCCTCCGGTTCCCCGGGGGGGCGGATTGAAACCGCCTGTTCCGGCTTCGGCCCACAGGATCTCGCATTTCCCCTCCGGTTCCCCGGGGGGGCGGATTGAAACTTGACAGGCAAGTGTCAGCTCTCGGAGGGTGGCGTATTTCCCCTCCGGTTCCCCGGGGGGGCGGATTGAAACCGCGTCGCACGCTGGCAAGGCCATGCCGCTGGCGTATTTCCCCTCCGGTTCCCCGGGGGGGCGGATTGAAACACGGCTGGCAGCGATGAGCAGGGCTCCTACGCCGAATTTCCCCTCCGGTTCCCCGGGGGGGCGGATTGAAACGCCGTGGCGAGAGATGCCGCCGCAATCGCCGCTGCATTTCCCCTCCGGTTCCCCGGGGGGGCGGATTGAAACGTGGTGTAGGCCGCGAATCTCACTTCCTGGTTCTCTATTTCCCCTCCGGTTCCCCGGGGGGGCGGATTGAAACAGACGGCCCGGCCGTACTGCCAGCATTGAGCCCGCATTTCCCCTCCGGTTCCCCGGGGGGGCGGATTGAAACAACGAGGGGGAGAACCAGCAAGTCAAGGCGGCGGCATTTCCCCTCCGGTTCCCCGGGGGGGCGGATTGAAACCACGGTCGCGCAATGCTCGCACGCGTAGGCCGGGCATTTCCCCTCCGGTTCCCCGGGGGGGCGGATTGAAACATACCGTCTTGACGCGGGGCCGATATGCCGGCCGAATTTCCCCTCCGGTTCCCCGGGGGGGCGGATTGAAACAATTCACCCCGGGGCTTACGCCACCGGGCTCGCCATTTCCCCTCCGGTTCCCCGGGGGTTGATGTAGGAACACAGATTTCAAGTACGACATCGACCTCCGGGTCTGTGCTTACGGAAGCCACGATCCGGGCGGTGCGAAGCTGGCGTTGTGCGGCTGGTTCCGAACGGTTCTTTTCCGAAGCGATGCTGCTGGTTGCGTTGCGCGCGCTCAGCACACGTCAGGGCGGCGAGAGCGAAGGACGTCCTTGAACGCGGTCTCCGTCGCCTGACGTCGGGGCTGGCTGGCGTGCCTGCGCCCAATGCCATCTACTTTGGGACCATTGGGGGTGTTTTCGTTAGCGGAGCGGTGCAAGCCGCCAGGTTTTACGAGTGTGAAACCGGACGGCTCGCGCCGTGCCGCTACAAAGTAAGCGGCATTGTGCCTGCGCCCCCACGTCGTCCGGTATCTGCGAGACCGGATCCCGCGTCTCAGAGACGGGGCCACGTGAATCGCCAAATCTGTCCGCTTCGGCCCCCCTGGCCTGGTCGCCCTAGTTGACAACGGACTGGCGGCACGGTACACGAGATACGCTGGCGGTGGCTGCTACGCATTGTGCCGTCCGCAACCGCGAAAGACGCGAATTTCGATTCGAGGAAAGGGATCCAACATGAAAGGCGTTCGTCAATGGATGATCATGCTCTTGTGACCGCTGCATTCCAGCGGCATCGTTCCGCGGTCTGGAGTGTCTCCAGACTCCGACAAACGGTCAGGCTCTGCCCAGCGGCTCGGGCCGCCAGCGCCCGCGGCTTTACCCTCGTCGAACTGCTGGTGGTGATTGCGATCATCGGCATTCTGGTGGCGTTGTTGTTGCCGGCCGTCCAGGCGGCCCGCGAGGCCAGTCGCCGGACGCACTGCACCAACACGCTCAAACAAATCGCACTGGCGGCGCACACCTATCACGGCACCGTGCGTTCCTTCCCGCCTGCGATCCTGATGGGGTGGCGATTTACAACTCCGAGCCCGCGAACTCGCGGAATCAGCCTGTTCGTCCACCTGCTGCCCTATCTGGAAATGGGCCATCTCTACGACCGCTGGGATTTCGATGATCCGGACACGGCGTTTAACGGCGGTTTGGAATCTCGCGCCGCCCACGGGCCGAATCTGCTGTGTCCGTCGGAGCCGGACAGCGAGAACCCGATGCACTTTACGCAGCACATCCAAGGGTTTGCCGTGGATCGCTACATCGCGATGACAAGCTATGCGGGAAATGGTGGCACCCGATCCTATCATCCCGACTCGGGTTTCTTGAACACGGACGGGGTGTTCTTCATGGCGGGGCCGTATTCCGAACCCGTGGCCAACCAACAGCCCGTGCGCCTGGCCGACATCACCGACGGCACCAGCAACACGCTGCTGTTCGGCGAGCGGAGCCGGTGGGATGCGAACTACAACACCTTTGCCGCGCAAGGCTGGGATTGGACTTTCCGCAACTACGGAAACTGGTGTGGCGCCAGTCGCCTGGTGCTCGCGCATGTCACGCTCAGCAGCTATGCTCCGGTCAATTACCGTCTGCCGTTCGATTACGACAACCGAGCCGTTGCGGTTCCGCCCGCCAATAGCGCTGCCGATTTCAAGTACTACATCGATCTGCGGACTTGCGCCTTTGGCAGCAGCCATCCGGGCGGCGCCAATCTGGCGCTATGCGACGGTTCCGTCCGCTTCGTTTCCGAGACGATTCCCCTGGTCGTGTTGGGGGCCCTGAGCACGCGAAAGGGCGGCGAGGCGGAGGGCAGCTTATGAACCCTGGCCAGCCTGGACGGCGACATTTCCGATGGATCTGGCTCGCGCTGGCGCTGGTGGCGTGCCCGGGATGCCGTCGGCAAGAACCTCCCGCCACCGTGGAAGGGACCCTGCGGCGCAACGGCGTCCCGCTCGATGATTGTTTGGTGAGCTTTTTCCCGGAATCCGGTCCGCACGCCGACTGGTCCCATGCCACCGGCCTGACCGACTTGCAGGGACACTTCCAGCTGCGCAACAGCGATCAGCAGCCAGGCGCCGCGGTCGGCTGGCACCGCGTGACGATTCAGGACATGTCGGTTTCCCGAGGCGTGGCCCGTCGGGACCACGGCACGGTGGACCAGGACGAAAGCGAGGAGAAACCACTGCCCTCCGTTCGTCGCTCGCGCGTGCCGCAAGCCTACCTGTCGCTGATCGAAACGCCGCTGAGCAAAGACATAAAACCGGGCCACCAAGTCATCGATCTGGACATTCCCTGAACGGGACGCCTTGAGCCCGCGTTTTCACGGCGAGCCGTCTGCCAGCCGCTGGCGGTACGCCGGCTCGAGACCTGCGCGGGCGATGACGGCCTGGCCCGCTTCCTTGACCTCCGCCGCCGGGCCGAAGTGGTTGTCTTGCCAGGTATGCCACTCGCGGCGACATTGGTTGAAGCGGACCAGTTCGGCGGCCGTATCGTAGATCACGTTTTGCTCGAACAGGAATCCTTTGCTGCCCTCGTCGATGAACATGCCGTTGTTCGGGGCGCCTTGGGCGTACCGGCTGCGGCGGGCGTCGTGCAAGTGGTTGCCGCGGATCACGGTCCCTGGCTGAAAGCCCAGCGTGTAGATACAGCCGCCGTCACACAAGCGGTTCATCACGTCGTAGATGTGGTTGTACTGGATCGTGTTCTGTTTGCAGGGCGTCGGTTCGGGGTTCCACTGCCAACCCACCGAAACGCCGCTGTAGGGCAAGCCATGCACCAGATTGTGCGCGATCTCCGCCTGTTGTGCAAAGCCGACCCAGATGCCGACCGCGCCGTAGTACTCGACGCCACAGGCATGGACGTGATTGTTGCGGATGCGGTTTCGTTGGGGCACCTCGGCCTCGCCCCGGGGACCGCCCAGCATGATCCCGTTGCCGCTGACATCCGTGATCTCGTTGCCTTGGATCAGGTTGTCGTGACAGCTGGTCACCAGTTCCACACCGCAACCGCCCAGTCGCGTCAGCACGCTGTCTTCGAGACTGGACCGCTCGACGTAATTCCAGCAAATCGCCGCCGGCACGCGGCCCCAGGTTCCCGTCCACTTCGTGCCGGTGGTGTGGTGGCAGGCTTGGATGCCCAGGTATCCGACTTCGGGCAAGCCCAGTCCCGTATGCTCGAAACGCAGGCCGCGGAAGTGCAGGTTCCGCACCGGTCGATCCGGCAGGCCCTTGACCTCCACCAGACGTTCGGCCACCGGCGCGATCACTTCGGCCGTCTGCATGTCCTCGCCCGCCAGCGGCCAATAGCGAAGCGTCCCGGTGGGGCGATCCAGGTACCATTCGCCGGGCTGGTCAAGCAGTTCGGGGGCGCCTTCGAAATGGCACCAGCGGCCGGGGCCCGGCCGGATCGCGTCGTGGCCCTGAGCGTGGGGCGGTGCGAGCACCACCACGCCCGCGTCGTGGTCGATGCTCTGGACCGGCAAGCGATTGATCTCCCAGTTGCCGGCGACCATCACCTCGATGTCCGCCTGGTGGGACCAAGCGCCAAGCAATCCCGGAGGAAACGTCAACGTGTAACGCGACAAGTCGGCGGCCAAGTCGGCGCCTTTCAGCTGCCAGTCGGGGTTCTCGGCGTCCACGTTCGGTGTGCGTGCCCGAACGGCCCGCCGCCCGTTGACGAACAGGTGCCGAAAGTTCCATTTGCCCTCCTGAACGCCGGGTGCCGGCGCAATCCAGATCTCGCCCTCGCCGCGTTTCCAACCGGTGATCGGCTGGCCGCCGCTGAGGACAACCGCCTGGCCGGGCTGCGCGGCATAGGTGACCGCAAAGTTGTCATCCCCAGAGTCCTCGGGACCGAAAACCAGCGGCTCCGCTACTCGGTACGTCCCTGCCAACAGGTACACGGTGACGTTCGAGGTCAACCCCTCGGCGATCCGATGCCGCACGGCATCGCGCGCCCCGGCAATCGTCGCGAAGGGTTTTTCTTGGGTACCAGGATTCGTATCGCTGCCGTCGGGGGCAACGAACAAGTCGCCGGCAGCGGCGAGGGGGGCGATCTCGAAAACGTGGCAAGCAGCCAACAGCAACGAGCAGGCGAGCACAAAACGCATGGCGGGTCTCCTGTAAGAGTGTTGCCACCACCTTAGCAGGTCGCCGAGTTGTTGCCAACCCGCGGCGCCCGACACGCGGCTGCCCGCCGTCTGTCGGCTGCTCGCCGTCCAGGAGCCGTTCCCGTTGGAGTTCACGTCGGGCAGCCGCTCCCTCCCATCGCAACGCGAGCTCAGGATGCCGAGAAGCGGGTCAGGAATTTGGCCCCCTCGGCTTCTTCCTCGTCAAAATCGTCGTGATCGCACTCGAAATCCAGGTCCTCGTCGAATTCGTCCAGCGGTTTCACCGGCGGACGCAGCGAGACTTTGCGGCTTTTCTTTGCCTGCGCAGGCCCGGGAATGGTCGCCTCTTCGGCGCCGGCCTTTCGCATGCGTTCCCAATCATCCAGCGAGATCAACACCTCGCGGGCCTGCGAGCCGGCATACGGTCCGACGATGCCGTCTTCGGCCATAAAGTCGATCAGCCGGGCGGCGCGTCCGTAACCGACCCCCATGGCTCGCTGCAACAGCGAAACGCTGCCGCGGCCTTCGCGAACCACCATGTCCACGGCCGTCTCGTACAACTCGTCGCGTTTCTTCAACTCGCCCACCGTGCCTTCGGCTTTTTCCTCGACCTTCAGGTTCACCAATTCGTGGATGAAATCCGGCTCGGTCGTGCTGACGAAATCCACCACGCGGGAGATCTCTTCGTCGTCCAGGTACGTGCCTTGACCGCGAAGCAACATGCTGGTGCCGGGCCACAAGAACAGCATATCGCCGTTGCCCAGCAGTTTTTCCGCGCCCATCTCGTCCAGCACGACGCGGCTGTCCGTGCGGCTGGCCACTTGGAACGAAATGCGGGCCGGCAAGTTGGACTTGATCAAACCGGTGATCACGTCCACCGTCGGCTTCTGCGTGGCCAGAATCAAGTGGATGCCGACCGCCCGGCTCTTCTGGGCCAGGCGGATGATGTGCTGCTCGACTTCCTTCCCGGCCGTCATCATCATGTCGGCGATCTCGTCCGCGACGATCACGATGAACGGCAGGTGCAGCGGAATCGTGGCTCGCTCCTCCTCGGACTCCGGATTGAAGCGGCTCATCAGCTCCTCTTCGTCCAGCTGGTTATAGCTGGCGATGTGCCGCACGCCGGCGCGAGCCAGCAGCGCGTACCGCTCTTCCATTTTGTCGACCGCCCAAGCCAGAATGGCTTCGGCCTTGCGCATATCGGTGACCACGGGATGCATCAGGTGGGGCAAACGCCCGTAGCCGCTCAATTCGACCATCTTCGGATCGATCATCAGCATCCGCACTTCGTCCGGCCGCCGCGTCATCAGGATCGACGTGATGATGGCATTCAAGCAGACGCTCTTGCCGGTGCCGGTGCGCCCGGCGATCAGCAAGTGCGGCAACGTCGACAGATCCACCAACAGCGGACTGCCCGACACGTCTTTGCCCAGGAACAAAGGCACGCGCATCTTGCGGACCTGGGCCCCGCCTTCTTCGATCACTTCGCGCAACCGCACCACCTGGCGTTGTTCGTTGGGGACTTCGATGCCCACCGTGTTCTTGCCGGGAATCGGGGCCACGATCCGCACGCTGGGCACGCGCAGCGCGATCGCCAGATCGTCGGCCAGCGCGGTGACCTTCGACAACCGCAGTCCGGCCTCCAGTTCGACCTCGTACTGGGCCACCACCGGACCCGTTTCGATCTCGACAACCTTGACCTTCAGGCCAAAATCGCCGAACGTCTTTTCCAAGACCTTCGCCTTGCGGCGGACTTCTTTCTCTTGCTCGTCAAAACAAAAGTCCTCGCCGGGTAACAGCAAGTCCAAACTCGGCAGCACATAGTCCAGATGCTCCTTGCCGCGGCTGGCCTCGTCCAGGCACTGCATCACGGCCTCGCGTGCATTGCGGTCGGTCGGCTTGCGAATGCGCAGGTCGCTGCCGTCCGCTTCCGGAATCGGCTCGCTCGTCGCGCTTGTCGCGCTTGTCGCGTTCGCCAACGTCTTGAGCGATGGAGGCCGCTTCAGTTGCCGCACCGCCACCACTTCGTCGTCCTCGGCCGCCGGTTGATCCAGGCTGCTCAACTCGTCCTCCGCAATGTCGGTCGTCGGCCGACTGCGGAATTTGACGGAGACGACCTCGTCGAACTCGTCCAACACTTCTTCCTCGATCTCCTCTTTCACCGGCTTCGCCTTGGCCACGCGGCGCGCCGGCAACAGTCGAGCCGCGCGCGCCGGGCCAATCAAGGCCAGGGAGATGGCCATCACAAGCAGGCGGAGCAGCACGTAATCGGTACACAACAGCAAGCCGCCGCCGAACAGACTGGCCGCCAGAATCAGGCTGCCCGAGGTCGCGAATTGCGTGTGCAGCATGCCCTTGGCCAACGCCCCCAAGTAACCGCCGGAACCGATCACCGGCCCCGGCGACATGCCGGGCGCGACGATCGCGACGATTGCCGCCAAGCCCACCAGAGACCCCACCCATCCGATCGCACGCACTAACGGCGTATCGATTTCGCGGCGGCGAAGCAGGTGGTAGTCCAAGACGGCCAACGAGACGACCAGATAATAGGCGCAAACGCCGAACGCCGTGAACAGCAGATCGGCGGCATAGGCGCCCCAGGTTCCGCAGCCGTTGGCGACGGTCTCGTTCAGCGGATAGACCACCAGGTCGGGAGCGTAGATTCGATTCAACGGGGTAAACGGCTCACCGATCGGATCGGCTGGGTCATACGTCAGCAACGCAATGCCCAAGAAGACCGCCAGGACCAGCAGGCCCAAGGCAAACAAATCGGAAGCCAGGTTTCGATTCTCAAACATGGACACGACCTGTTGCTGTTACAGCAATCCGGCAGCGTGTCGCCCGTCGGTTCCGTGCCAGGCAGTTCCCCCAGCCGTGGTGCTGGCGATAACCGCCCAACTCGCGTTCCAACTCGAATACGCCGCCTGCGCTTCGACTTCGACGACTTCACCGGGCGCCGATTGTCCGTGGGCGTGTCCGTGCCCAACCGAATTCCTTTCTGTCTGGTTTAACTATTCGGCAAGCTCTCTACAGTTTCGCCAATCTGCAGACGGCTAGCGTTGAGGTTTGCCTGGAGTTCGCGATGCACACCATCGTTCCGTAGGTCACAAAACGCAGGACCGAAACGACCATTGCGATGACGCCATGCCTGCCCGCGCCGAGGGCTGCCCGCGCACGCATCGGCGGCAAGAATCGTCAAGATGCGACCGAGGTGGAGGAGGGATTGCGGCTGGTCTGCCGCGGGCAATTGTCCAGGGACGCAAGGGAGCAAGCCGAGTGGCCGAGCGGAGAGGAAAAGAAATGTTGTCGCAGGAGGTAGGGTTGTTCGTCCTGGCGAAACCGCATCGCGCAGGCGGCCTGAAATTCGCTGACAACACGGCGGGCCGTCGTCTCGCACCCCTGCCAGCCCGTGGAAGACGCTGTCCCCAAACACGAAGGCTCAGACGTACAGAATTCAATTTTGCCGGGGCAAGCCGTCTTCCTCAAGATGAGGTCGATGACCGGCAAAATTGAATTCTGTACGTCTGAGCCCAACGAGCCTCGGATGCGCGCCCGATGGCGCGCATCCGTTTTGCATCCAGAAGCTCTAGCGAGCGGCCAGGCGGCCGATCACGCTCGAACCTTGCAGTGCCACCAGCGTCTGGACGTACTGCTGATCGGCATCGCTCAACCGCTGCATGGCGACGGTCGTCGTTGTGCCGGTGTCCTTCAGCAGCCGAACCTTGCCATCCAGAACCTCGACCAGCTGGGCCGTGACCTGGAACTTGCCGGTGTCGTCCACCCAAGTTCTCATGGGCAACTCGGCGGGCTCGCTCATGCCGAACGGATCAGCCGCGGCCGGCTTGGGAGCCGCCGGCGGTCCGAACAGATCGTCCAACGCGTCGGCTTTGGGCTGCTCCTTGGGAGTCGCTTTCGGCGTCGCCGCCGGCGGTCCGAACAGATCGTCCAGGCTGTCCTTGGCCGGTTCTGCGGCGGGGGGCGCGGCCGGCTCGACCGCTGGAGCGGCTTCCATTTCCGGCTTTGCCGCCGGCGGTCCGAACAGGTCATCCAGGCTATCCTTGGCCGGTTCTGCGGCCGGCGGTTCGGCCGGCGCAGACTCCATCGCCGGAGCCGGTTCCGCGGCAGGCTCTTTGGGCAAGTCGCCAAACAGGCTGTCGAGCGGATCCTTTGCGGCTGGCTCTTCCTTCGGTTCCTCGGCGGGCATCGCCGGTTCCTCGGGCATCGCCGGTTCCGGCGCAGGGGCCGGTTCCGGCGCAGGGGCTGGTTCCACGGGCTTCGGTTCCGGCGCAGGGGCCGGTTCCACGGGCTTCGGTTCCGGCGCAGGGGCCGGTTCCACCGGCTTCGGTTCCGGCGCAGGGGCCGGTTCCACGGGCTTCGGTTCCGGAGCAGGGGCCGGTTCCACAGGCTTCGGTTCCGGCGCAGGGGCCGCTGCTTTCGGCGCTTCTTTCATCTCGACCGGCTTGGGAGCTTCCTTCGGATAATCCACCGGCTTCGGGGCCGGTTCCGGAGCCGCGGCTTCCTCTTTCATCGGTTCGACCTCGGGCGCCGCTTCCGGAGCGACGGGCGGCGGAGGCGGCACTTCGTCCGTGACTTCGGCGTCCAACTCCATACCCTTGTCTTTTCCCTCGCACGTCATTGGCGCAACGACGCAAGCCCTCGGGCAGCAACGCGCGGCGCGGCGCGTCTTCCACGCGCACAGCCATCGGCAGGCCATTGCCGAATCAATCGTCATCAAGAACACGACGGCCCACAACAGGGCCACTCTGGCGATAGAGAACCACTTACGCATTCGCTTAGCCTCCCAAATCTTCGTGTAAACCTGTGGTAAGTCGGCTATTCATCGCGGAAACGTACGCATCGGTCCACGCAGTTGATCGACACGCAGACAGCCGTCTGGATCACCTAATAATCTAATCTTCCTAGCTTGCCTATGCAACCATCCCGTTTAACGTATCTGGAAAAGTTGTCCCAGACATTAAGCCTTTCCACGCAATAACCACGGAAAAAGCTTGACAGAATTCCGAATCTGCGTTCTGAGAGGACAAGCCCGGTGTCAGGCCGTTTCGATCGGAACGTTACGAAATGCCGCCAACGAGAGCCCAAGCGAGTTGGCAGCAGGTTAGTACCGCGGGCGCGTGTTGATGAACAGCGCCTTCTTCTGGTCGGGCAGGGCGTAATCGAAGCCGCAGTCTCGAAAGAACTGCTCGGCAGCGGTGATGGCCATCACCTCCAGGACTTGATGCTCGCGGGCACAGTCGATACAGGCTTGCACGAGGAGCTTGCCGATGCCTTGTCGTTGGGCATCCGGGGTGACGGCCAGACATTGGAGTTCGGCCAGTTTTTTTGAGTAGATGTCGACGGCGGAAAAGCCGACGATCCGGCCGTCCCGTTCGGCGATGAAGCCGTTTCGCGTCAAGTCACGGAGTTCTTCGAGCGAGCGACGGAGCAGGACACGCCGCTGTACGTACGGTTCCACCAACGCCTCGATGGCTTCGGCGTCGGTGATTTCGGCGGGACGGATCGCGATCGGGTCCGATGCACAACTCATCCGCGTCGCCCCTTGTCCTGAGCCTTTTCGATCTTGGCCCAAGAATCTCGCAGGGAAACGGTACGGTTCAGCACGAGGGCGTCCGGCTGGGAATCCTTGGCGTCAACGCAAAAGTACCCCAGCCGCTCGAACTGAAACCGGCTGCCCGGCGCAGCCCCGGCCAAGCTGGGTTCCACGGGACAGTTGCGGAGCACTTCCAGCGAGGCGGGGTTCAAGTTCTGCTGATAGTCCTGCCCCGCAGCGACATCCTCGGGATCTTCGCTGGTAAACAGCCGATCGTACAATCGCACTTCGGCCGAGCAGGCGTGCGCCGCCGAAACCCAGTGGATAACGCCTTTCACCGCGCGACCCTCCGGCGCTTTGCCCAGCGTCTGGGGATCGTGCGTACAACGCAGTTCGACGGTCTCGCCTTGCGCGTCCTTGATTGCCTCGCGGCACTTGATCACATAGCCGTAGCGCAAGCGGACTTCGCAACCTGGAGCCAGACGATGGAATTTCTTGGGAGGATCTTCCCGAAAGTCGTCGTGTTCGATGTAGATCTCGCGCGAGAACGGAACCAGTCGCGTCCCGGCGGCGGGATCTTCGGGATTGTTCACCGCTTCGAACTGCTCGACCTGGCCCTCGGGATAATCTTCGATCACCACGCGCAACGGCCGTAGGACCGCCATCGCCCGGGGGGCGGTGGCGTTCAGATGCTCGCGCACGCAATTCTCCAACACGGCGACGTCGATCGTCGAATTGAACTTGGCAACCCCGATCCGGTCGCAAAACCGCCGGATGGATTCCGGCGTGTATCCGCGGCGGCGCAAGCCGCAGATCGTCGGCATCCGGGGGTCGTCCCAGCCGTTGACGAGCCGTTGTTTGACCAATTCCAACAGCTTGCGCTTGCTCATCACCGTATACGTCAGATTCAGCCGCGCGAATTCGATCTGCTGCGGTGCGAAAATACCCAACTCGCGAATGAACCAGTCGTACAACGGGCGGTGGTTCTCGAATTCCAGGGTGCAAATCGAGTGCGTGATCTGTTCGATCGAATCGGATTGCCCGTGCGTGAAATCGTACATCGGGTAGATGCACCACTGGTCGCCGGTGCGATGATGCGAGGCGTGCAGGATCCGATACAGGACCGGATCGCGGAGGTTCAGGTTCGGATGCGCCATGTCGATCTTGGCGCGCAAGGTCCGAGAGCCGTCAGGGAATTCGCCGGCCCGCATCCGCTGAAACAGGTCCAGATTCTCCGCCACGCTACGATCGCGGCACGGGCTGTTGCGGCCGGGCTGCGTCAGCGTTCCGCGGTATTGACGCATCTCGTCCGCGGTCAACTCGCAAACGTACGCCTTGCCGTCCCGAACCAACTGGACGCCCCACTGGTACAGCTGCTCGAAATAGTCGGAGGCGAAAAACAGGCGATCCGCCCAATCGAAGCCGAGCCAGCGGACGTCCTCCATGATCGAATCGACGTATTCCAGCTCTTCTTTGCAGGGATTCGTATCGTCGAAACGCAGGTTGCACAAGCCCTTGTACTTGGCCGCTAAGCCGAAATTCAGGCAGATCGACTTGGCATGCCCGATGTGCAGGTAGCCATTGGGCTCCGGCGGAAACCGAGTATGCACGCGGCCCCCGTGCTTTCCGCTCTGCAGGTCATCTTCGACGATCTGCTCAATGAAGTTCAAGGACCGGCCGCCCGCGGCCTCGGCCGCGTCGGACCCTTGGTCTGCTCCGTCCGGCATCCGTTCGTTCTTCGTCATAGGTCGCATCGACTTTCGTAAACAAGAACCATTCGAGCTAATTCGTCTCTGTGCCAGCCGCTCCGCCGACGGCGACGTCCAACCGTGACAAGGCTCGCTCGATGCGAGCCAAGCAACGCTCTCGCCCCAGGATCTCCAGCGTCTCGAACATCCCGAAACCCACTGCCTTGCCGGTCACGGCCACGCGCACGGCATGGATCACATCGCCGACTTTGATTCCCTCTGCTTCCAGAAACTGCTGCAACAGGGTTTCCAACGCGGCTGCGTCAAACGCTTCGGCTGCCGCCAGCCGGGCTTGAAATCCGCGCAATAACTCGGCCGCCCGAGGCGGTTTCGCCAACCGCTTGCCGAAGGCGGTTTCATCATACGGCAGCTGATCGTCGGGCAGGAAGAAATCCGCAAAGTCCAGGATATCGCCGGCAATCTTGAGCCGGTCCCCGGCGGCCTGGACGATCGCCGACACCTGGCGGTCAACGTCTTCCGGCAGCGGATCGGGCACGCAACCGGCCGCTTGCAGAAACGGCAACACCATCCGCACTTTCTGCTCGATCGGTACCGCCCGCATGTACCGTTCCTGGAACGATGCCAACTTCAAGGGATCGAAACTGGCCGGCGCTCGATTCACTCGGTCCAGCGAAAACAAGCGAATCATTTCGTCCCGGGTGAAACTCTCCGTCCGGTCGTCAAGCGACCAGCCCAGCAGCATCAGATAGTTGACCAGCGCGTCCGGCAGATAGCCGGTCTCGCGGTAGAAATCCACAATCACGGGATTGAAGGTCTCCGCCGCGGCGGGCAAGCCCACCGCGCCGGCAATCCTCGCGCCCTGATCGAACAACGCCTTGAAGTCGCGATGCTTCAGGTACTGGTTCAACTTGCGTTTGCTCAGCTTGTTGGCGCTGCCCGGCTCCGCCACATACGGCAGGTGCGCGTAGACCGGCAGCGGGTACCCCAACGACTGGGCGATGAAGATCTGCCGCGGCGTATTCGACAGGTGCTCGACAGCGCGGATGACGTGGGTGATCGCAAAGTCGTGATCGTCCACAACGCTGGCCAAATGATACAGACAGGAACCATCGGCCCGTTGTATCACGTGATCTTGTTCCGCGGCCCAATCGAAAGCGACATCGCCGCGAATCCGATCCGAGAACGTGCATCGCCCCTCGCGGGGCATCTTGAGTCGCACCACCGCTTGCCGGCCCTGCGCCTCGAAATCCGCTTGCTGCTGGGCTGTTTCCGCCATCCAGCGGCGGCTGTACAGGAAGGCGTTCTTTTCCCGTTCCGCCGCTTCCCGCTCGGCCTGCAATTCCTCGGAGCGAGCGTAATCCCGGTAAGCGCACCCGTTGGCGAGCAACGTCTGCACCGCCTGCCGATGCCGATCCACCCGTTGCGACTGAAAATAGGGAGCGCATGGCCCGCCGACGTCCGGACCTTCGTCCCAGTCGATACCCAACCAGCGAAAGCCCTCCAGGATCGGCTGCAACGCCTGTTCGACGTTCCGCTGTTGATCCGTATCATCGATGCGCAGGATGAACTGTCCGCCATGCTGCCGGGCGTACAACCAGTTGAACAAGGCGGTGCGTACCCCGCCGATGTGCAGATAACCTGTCGGGCTGGGTGCAAAACGAGTGCGGACCATGTAATCAGACTTCTCGGGGGATAACGGCCAAAGATCCGTGCGGCTGTCGGCCTAGGCGACGCCGCACGGGGACCAGCTCGGCAGCGATCGGTGGGAGAGGCAGCCAAAATAGGCAACAAGTGCAAATTCTAGCGGACCTTGCGATCTGGACAAGGTTACTTCGCGGGATGCCGACCACGATCGAACCAATACGGAATGCTAGCAACGCTATCCTGAGCGATCGAATGCTCCTATGCGGCCCGCCGCATTTGTTCCTGCTGCCGCAGTTTCTTCAGGCGTCGCCGCTCGGTCTTGCTCAGCTTCTCTCCGGACGCCTCCGAATCCTCGTCCAAATCTCGGTCGCCGAGCTCGTTCTTGTCCGCCTGCCAGCGAAGCACGGGGACAACGTCGGCATCCGGTCCCGTTTCCGGCGGCGTTTCTGACGGCGATTCAGGCTGCCGTTCCGGCTTGCATTGCGGTTCCGGAGCTGTCGTCTCCGTTTTCTCCACCGGTTGGGCTTTGTCCGAATCGTCGGCCGTCTTGCGACGGGGCTTCTTGGTCTCCGCCACGGCATCGCGAACCTGGGACTTGATCCGCCGCGGCTTGGCCGTGCGGGCGGGCAGCAGCCCCTGCGAATCCAAATACACATGGCGACCAAAGACCAACACCGAGACAAGAACCCCCAGATGGGACGTCAAGCGGAACGCGGAGCTACCCAGCACAATCAGCATCTGGCTGATCGGCTGGACGGGAATCTGAGCGATCACCAAGCCCGCGGCATATCCGAAGGTGGCCATTGCCAAGAAGGCCGTGGCCCAGCGACTGACGCGAATCTCCAGCCCCAGCCGCACGGCGACGACAAGCCACGATACCGCAGCCAGCAACGGCCACGTCGCCGCATGAACCGAGCCGGTTTTCGGGGCGAGCAACGCGCCGGTCAAGCCGATCAAGTCGCGATGGACGCCGGTTGCCTGGCCCGCCGCCATTGCCAACAGCACCAGCGGAATCCAGGCCCAAACGCGATAGCGACCCCGATAATCGTCGGTCTTGTGGCGGCGAAGACGGTAGATCTGGAACGACTGAAACGCGGCGGCGACGAGCAGTAACGAGCCGATCCAACCGGCCAGGCTTCCGGGTCGCTGCAGGTCCAGTGCGAGCAGCAGCGCGGGAAGCGACCCCTGAGGCCAAAGTCCCCATTGAGCATACGCCGCAAGCAGTCCGACGAGCAGAACCAGGGCGGAAAGCGCGGCGACGGTGAGGGTGAACGGACGCGAAGCGAGCACGATCACGCTCGGCGACTGACACTCCAACGAGGCGGCTTCCGAATACGAAGTTCCTTCCGCCAAGGCAAGCCGAGCCACTGGCGGACGTTCTCGATCGGATTCAGCTGCCTCGCCAACGAGGTTCAAGCTCTCCTCGATCAACACCCGCCGCCGCCTCTGATCGCCCGCCGCAACGCGCCGCAATCCCATGTGCTTGATCTCGCAAAAACGTCCCTGTTCTCCTGCCCAATTTGATTTCGGCGTACGGGCCGGCGAACTGAAGTTTACGCGACGAGTACCCCCTGGGGAACATGGGCAGAATGAGGCGAGTGGCAAAGAAAAACCGTCCATGATTGGCAAATTACGCCCCATTGTGCAACGCTGTGACGGCGTTGATAGCCGCCCCGTTGATAGCAGCCCTGCGGAGTTCTGGCGGGCAGCATGCAAATCGCAGGATGAACCGCCCAGGGATGCAGGAGTTTTTCTCGACCATCTCGATCGGGGCTAGACGCGGTGCGCAGATCGACTATCATTTCGCTTACAAGCATTTCCTTGCGCAGGGCGTTTAGCTCAGTTGGTTAGAGCGCTATCCTCACACGGTAGAGGTCACTGGTTCGAGCCCAGTAACGCCCACTGGTTGTAAGTCTTTTCCGAGTTTGGATTTAGCTACCCATCGAAACTCGGTGGTGCGGCACGAAACGCGGGGCATTATCCAGTACATGTACTCGATAACCGTGGTTTTTTTCCAAGCGAGGCTGTGTCGTGCCGCGAAGACAATCGAAGACTCCCCCCCAAATATCGCCAGCACAAAGCACGTGATCTGGCAGTCGTGACGATCAACCGTCGCGACCATTATCTCGGACCCTACGGCAGTCCCGAGTCCTACAACGAGTACGCGAGACTCATCGCGGAATGGCGACAAGGATTGCTGGGCGAGGCGGTCAGCACCACACGGCCCAACGAATCCATCCGCATCGCCGAACTCACCCTATCGTATTGGACCCACTGCCAGACGTATTACCACCACGAGGACGGCTCCAATGGGCGATTGTCTATGGTGCGAGCTGCTCTGAAGGCGGTCAATGCCTGCTTTGCGAACGAGAAAACCAGCGATTTTGGCCCCTTGAAGTTGCAGACCGTGCGACAGACGTTGATCGTTCGCGACCTCTCGCGGAACTACATCAACGGTCTCATCGCCGTATTTTGCCAGAGTTGGCTGGCCGCAAGCCGGTGCAATGACGAAATCCGCCTTCCCTCGGCACGACTTCAGCCAACTTTCCGCATCTTCGCCGCAATCAGCGGCAACAACAGCAGCACCAGCATCCCGAACGGCAGCATCCCGTATTCCAGCAGGTTGTAGTCGGCCGCCAGTCGCTCGCAGGAGGCCCCCACCACGAAACGCCCGAACAGGATCTCGAAGGCCAGCGTCAGGGCCAGCCACAGTACCCCGCCGGCCAACAGGTCCGCTGTCCTGGTCGCACCGATCCACCGGACGAACGCCAGGGCGATGGCCAGGATGATGATCGAGCCGGTGAACACGCCGATTTGATTGGACCGGAATCCTCCCCTTCGTCAGTTTTCGATCCCGTCCGCTCCGATGTCAAGGGCGATCTGCCTCGTTGCCTCGTCCTGGCCGCCCGGACCAAAGCCAGCTTGCAGCCCGTCTTGACTTCGTTGACCGCCCATCCCACGTCACCTACAATCGCCCGAACCGTTTGGGTTTCGGTTCAGACGCTTGCGATATCGTGACTGCCGCCCATTTTCCTCCTGCTCGCCACGGGCGGGAGCGGACTGGCGGCGGACAGCAAACATGATCTGCCCCGCCTAGAACGATCCTTCTGGCTCCACGCATCGTTGGCCCCCACGGCACATAAAGGCTACTGGGGACCAGCCTACCCGGCGTCCTCAAGTCCCACCGAACCGGACATCGTCGTCAGTCCAAACAGAACGAGAATGGTGATGATGCGGGTCATGGTTGGGGTTCCTGGTGTGACGGACGGCTATTGGTATCGGCCACGGCCAAGGCGATCTTCTGGTTGAGCCGGGGCCCGATGTTGGTGAACATGTATGTAGATCTTGCCCTCGGCTTCCAGGAAGCACGGGCTCATCTGAGCCACGTTGTCAGGCCCTGCGGTGGTGTGGTCGTAGAACAGCCCCAACAGCTTCGGCCGCTCGAACGCCGGGTCGATCTCGCTGGTGTACAGGTTGGCGGTCTGGAAGCTGTGGGTCAAGTGCCCGTGGTAGATCAGGTAGTGCCGGCCTCGCCAAGGGAAGTACCAAGCTTGTGCGATCTGGCCCGTGCTGGGCGGCGGGTCCACTAGCGGCGAGCGTCGGGTCTCCCAGGTGCGGCCGTCCCGGGACCAGGCGAGGTAGATCCGCCGCGTACCGCGGTTGTTGCCCATCAGCAACATGATGTGGCGGTTGTCTTTGCCGGGCAGCGTGTAGCGGAACACGCGGGCGTAGGATGCCTCGCTGCACGACGCCCTGGTGCTGGAAAGTCGGCAGACCCGGGATGGTCGCTGGCGGGGCGGCATCGGCTGCCAGGGTTGTCAGCGTCAAGGCTGGGGCTGCGGCAAGCGACGCCAAGATCGTCAGAAGCAAAAGGCCACGCTCCACACTGTCTGGTTCCTTCAAGCATCGGCTGTCCTCCTCGTGATCGCTGCGTGCTGTCAGTTCTGTGTACTTCGTCGAACCCCAGGGCGACGCACTGCGGGTGCTGGGGACGGTGCTGATGGTGGTTTACTCCGTCGCCGCACTTGGCGGGGCCGTGGGATGCGTGGTCTTGATTTGGCTGATTCGGCTCCCGTTGGGTGTCCTACGGTTCGTTCTGAGACAAGTGAGACGATGCGGGCCACTGCAGTCGCCGTGAGTTCAGATGGGCCTGCAGCAGTGCTTTGGAAGTGTCACGGTTGGCGGCCAAGGCGGGTGAGAGGAGCGTCAGCGGGCCATGCTTGCCGTTTGCTCCCGGTTGATCAGAACTCGCCATCGAAGCCCTGGAACAGCCGGCGGGAACGGGCCACGAATCCTGTACTGTCTGTACCGGATTTAGCGGCCTGTACGGAAAATCGCTGTGGTTTATTGAGCACGGTTGAGCGGTATTGAAAAACGCTGAATTCCCCGTAAGATGATGGCATCGTTGCGTTTCGTGCCAATAGCTTCTCCGAGCAGGCGCCACTTCACCCGGTAGAGGTGACTGGCTCGAGCCCAGTAACGCCCTCTTGATGTAAGTCGTTCCGAGATAGTGGTTTAAGTTTCCTGCCGACACTCGGCAGTGCGACGATCCTTGGAGGGCACGGCTGATGTTTGCCCGTTGTTGGTGCTTCCTTCTTGCAGCCACTGCGCAGGCCCTGTGCCTGACACACTCGGCCAGCGCCCAATCGCCCCCCCTGCGCTACGATTGGCAGCCTGCACAAGGCTTTGCCTATCACGTGAAAATTCTGGTGGACTTGCCCACCAAGACCGAGACCTATCAAGGCACCATACACTTCACGGTCAAGGCCGCCGACGCCGACAGCAGGAGCGTGACGTATCAGGGGGGCCTGAAGCAGACGACGAGCTGGAAAGAATCCGCCGGTTCTCGCGGCGTGGGGCCGCGATTCGGACCTCCGCGGATGCCGCTCCCCAGTCCGTTTTCCCGCAGCAGTTTCCGGGGCACCGAACAAACGAGCAACGAAATCACGCTCTCGCCGTCGGGGGAGGTCAAGCAGATGAAAGGCGACTCGCAGTTGCCTTACCTGCTGGGCAACGTCTCGCTGCTGCCGTTCGAGCCGCTACCGCCACCGGGCCAGCGGCAATGGGAGATGCACAGCGGCGCTTCGATCGCCGAGAAGGAAGATCGCACCGACCCTCATTTTCCGCGGTTCGGTCCCTTCGATCCGTTCGGTCGTGGCCAGCGGGACGAACAGGTCCAGTCGGCGTCCGAGTCGGCCACCTACTCGATTACCGGCGTCAAAGACGACTTGGTGACGGTCGCGAAAACCTACGAGTTGAAATCCCCCGCCCCGCAGGCGGACGAAACCGGTTTCACGTTCACCGGCAGCGGCACCTGGATCTTTAACCGCAAGCTGCACCTGTCCGAATCGCTGCAGATGGACTTGAAACTCGTCGTCGTCGCGGAGAACCAGCAGACCACCATCCCTGTCAAGGTCGAGTATCGGCGTTTGACCGAGGAAGAGCTGGCGGAGATCTTCGCCGAGCGAGAACGTCAGCAGGCGGAACTGCGCCGCAGGGCCGAAGAGCAGGCCCAGGCCAAGGCCGAGGCGGCGCGCCAAGCCGAAGCGCCGCTGATGGCCGAGGAGCGGACAGCCGTTTTGGCAGCGCTTCGCACCACGGACCCGGCGGCCCTGGGGAAAACGCTGGACGAGTTGGCCAAGAAATCGCCCAAGGATCCCGATCGCGAGGTTGCCGCGGCGATCGAGACGCACTTGACGCACTCCGAACGCGCCATTCGCGAAGCCGCCCACAAGGCGTTGCTGCAATGGTCGCTCGAGTACCGGCCGCGAGGCGAGTTGGATCAGCGGTACGCGCGGCCCTCGCCCGTCCAGTCGACCGCCCGCGCGGTCACCGCCGACACGCCGCTGTACGTGGGGCAGATCCTGCAGTTCCAGGATCACGCGTTCTGGAAGCCGGCCGAGATCCTGGAACTGCTGAACGACGGCCAGGTCAAGATCCATCCCCGCGGCTGGCCGACCGCCGTGTGGGACAAGGTGATCACGCGCGACAAACTGCAACTGGCTCCCGAGGAACTGTTTCAGCCCGCCAAATCGCCCGTATCGACCACGGATGCCGACATGCGGACCTGGTCCGATGTCACGGGCACGTACAAGATCGAAGCCACCTACCTGGGCGTCGCCGACGGCAACGTGCAACTCAAACGCCAGGACGGCAAGGAGATCCAAGTTCCGTTGGACAAACTCAGCCCCCGCGACCGGGATTTCGTCCAGCAGGTGCAGGAGGCCGCGAAGAAGCCGGAGAATCCCTTCGAGTAATCCGCGCTGCCAGCAAACGCACGGTCAAAAACAACGCGCCTGCGAATGGCTCCCGACGATTTCATTTCGCTGGCCGAGGGAATGCGGGCCAGATGCACGCCTGGTCGGGCCAGTGACTTTGGACATCGCCCCGATTATGCACTGCGAGAGGGAAGGAATCCACACCAGGGTCTGGCGTGTTGTCTGCCGATTCATTCCGCGTTGTCATCGCCGCCGTTCTCAGCGGCGAACCATTCTCGTTGGTTCTTCTCCCGGTAAATCTCCGTCAGGAGCCCCGAAGTCAGAACCGGCAACGTCAAAGCTGGCAGGGCCATCCGCGTGATGGTCGATTGTACGAATTCCCCAACGTAGGGCCACGCATTGTAAACCCGTTCATCTTGCCGAATGCGTCCACCTTCTCGTCGTCAATTCCATGGGACAGGGGCCTCAAGCCGGTGCGGCGGCCGTTGCCAACCGGAGGGCGATCCGGCAGGCGTCTTCAAAGTCGGGGACCAGCAGCGCTTCGCTGGTCATGTGGGGATGCAGTTGGCCGCAACCCAGACTGACCGTCGGGATGCCGTGCCGCACGAGCCAGTTGGCATCCAGGCCGCCGTTGGTGACGGCCAACTCCGGCTCGCGGCCCGCGGCGCGAACCGCCTCGGCCGCCATCCGAACACAGGGTTCCTTGTCGGACAGCCGGTACGATTCGTAATCCAAACGGCCGTCGATCTGGACGCTGCCCGTAGCCCCGGCAGCATTCTTGACTTCGGCCGCAGCGGCTTGGAATGCCTTTTCGATCTGGGCGACAATCCGTTGCCGGAAGCGGGATTGATGGCTGCGTGCTTCGGCGCGGATCCGCACGCGATCGGTGACGACATTGGTCGCATCGCCGCCTTGAATCACGCCTACGTTGCTGGTTCCCCGCTGACGGCCTTTGCGGACGTCTCCGTGCCAGCCGCCTCGATGCAAGTCGGCAATCGCCAGAGCAGCGATCGCAATTGCGCTGACGCCCCATTCCGGCGAGTTTCCCGCGTGGCTGGCTAAGCCGCGGATGTCGATCGCCAGACGGTATCCGCCGGTGGCGCCGACGGTTAGTTTGGCAGGCGAGCCGCCATCCCAATTAAACGCCATCGCGGGTTTCCCCAACAGGCTCTTGGTCAGGCAGCGAGAGCCATGCAAACCGGTCTCTTCCTGAACGAACCAGCAGAAGGTGAGCGGCGGATGGGGCAGACGCTGTTCCAGAATCTCCAGTGCCGTATTCAATACGACGGCGACGCCCGCCCGATCATCGGCGCCCAGGCCGGTGTTCGGATTCGCCGAACGAATCAGGTCCCCATTCCGCTGGGGCTGGGAGCCCAGGCAAATCGGCACCGTATCCAGATGTGCGGACAGCATCCGCCGAGGGCCTCGGACGGTGCCCGGCAGTTTCAGAATCAGATTGCCAACCTGTCCCCCGCCCGGTGTCCGGCGATGGGCGGAATCGGTTGCCAAGGCAGATTGAGCGGCGCCTGCCTGGACGAGTTTTCGGCGGACGAAATCGGCCACCTGCCCCTCTTCGCCGCTGCGGCCTGCGATGGGCATCAGTTCCATGACCAGTTCCAGGGCCCGCCGCACGTCCGGCGGTGGGTTCGAGTCGCGTTGTACTTCGGAAATCATGATCCCCTCTGATCGCCAAGGCGTTCATTCTTGTTGTCGCATGGATTTCCGTTCGCTGCGGCGGAAACCATTCCGCATCACGACGCGGTTTCCCGATCGCCGCTCGATTCTTCCAAGCCTGCTCGAAGAGCAGGCTTGAGGAAAATCCCGTCTCAAGCCATAATAATAGCTCGTCTCGGCGGTGCGCATCAAGCCGCTGTCGTTGGGGAGCGTCTGGGAGTTCGTGCATGGCTGACACCGAAAAGGAAAAAACGCCCGATTCGCATCACGGCCCGAACACCGATCCCCAGCCGACAGTCACTCTGGATTTGAATACGACGTCGACGCTGGTGACCGTGATCGAGATTCCGGAGGATGCCTTGCCGGTCGCACTCGGCCGTTTCGAGTTGCGTCAGGTCGTCGGCCAGGGCGGGTTCGGAACGGTGTACCGCGCCTACGATACCCAGTTGGATCGCGAGGTAGCGGTCAAGATCCCTCGTCGCGGGGCCTTGGAGACGGCGGACCAGGTACAACGCTTCCTCCGTGAGGCTCGCTCGGGTGGAAAACTGAGCCACCCTAACATCTGCCCGATCCACGATGTCGGCGAGTTGCAGGGCAACCACTATATCGTGATGGGGTTCATCGAAGGCTCGCCGTTGTCCAAGCTGGTCAGCCAAGAAAATCCGCTTGACCCCAGATTGGCAGCAAGAATCGTCCTGAAGCTGACCGCCGCTTTGACCGAAGCTCACGATCGGGGCATCATTCATCGCGACTTGAAACCGTCGAATATCATGATGGACGAAAAACGCCGCGAGCCAGTGATTCTGGATTTCGGCTTGGCGCGAAGCTACATCCGGGAGGTGTACGAGACGCAGAGTGGGCACGTGCTGGGCACGCCCGGTTACATGAGCCCCGAGCAAGCACGCGGGGCGACGTCCGAAGTCGGACCCAAGTCCGATGTCTACAGCTTGGGGGTGATTCTGTACGAGCTGATCGCCGGCCGCCCGCCGTTCTGTGGCTCGACGCCGGAGGTTTTCGCCCAGATTCTGACGGCGGAACCGGAACCGCCGACCCGATATCAGCCGCGGCTTGACTCCGCCATCTCGGCGATCAGTCTCAAGGCGATGGCCAAGAAGCCCACACAGCGTTTTGCGTCGATGCGGGCTTTCGGCGAGGCACTGCGGATCTATTTGCGGGCCGGCCTGGCCTCGTCGCAATCCGGCGTCGGTCTGGCCGCCGCCGCATCTGCCGCTGCCGCGTCTGCGGCCGCCGGGGCGGTCCGCAAGCAGGCCCCGGATGCGGCGGCAACGCCGGAATCGGGGGCGGAGATGCTCGCGGACAAGATCGAGTTTGCCTGTCCGGAATGCGGCCTGCCCGTTCGCACCCCCAACACGACCGCGGGAAAAAAGGGAAAATGTCCCAGCTGCGGGGCGATTGTCCCGATTCCCAACGTTCCTGCCGGCCCGCGCAGCCAGCGTTCGGCCAACGCCACTCCCCCGTCCAGCGGCGAACCGCAGCGAATCGAGTTCTCGTGTCCGTACTGCCACAACCTCGTCCGCACGCCACCAGGCGCCGCCGGCAAAAAGGGCCGCTGCCCGAGTTGCTCCCGGGTGGTCAACATTCCGAACGTCAGCAGCTCGTAGCGACGAAACCGAATGCGGAATTCATTCCGCTCCGTGCCAAATGCCGTGACGCGTACCCCGAAGCGACGGCCGGGGAGGGAGGTTGCATGGCGTTGATCATCGACGGATACAATTTATTGAACGCGACGGGGATCGCCGGTCGAGGGACCATGGGCACCTCCCTGGCCCGGTCGCGCACGGCCTTGCTGGACTTCCTGGCCGAGCGTTTGCCGCCGGAGGAGCGGCGCACGACGACGGTGGTCTTCGATGCTCGTCATGCCCCGCCCGGTTTGGAACCGACGTTGGATCACCGCGGGATGACGGTGCGGTTTGCCAGGCCGCACCGCGAAGCGGACGATCTGATCGAAGAGCTGATCCGCAGCGACACGTCGCCGCGGCGTCTGACCGTCGTGTCCAGCGACCATCGCCTGCAGCGGGCGGCCAAACGGCGTCGGGCCACGCCGGTCGACAGCGACGTCTGGTTCCGCCAGTTCACGCAGCGGCCCATCCAACCATCCGGCCCCGTCGATTTATCCGACGAAGCGGAAGCGCATCTGGCGTCGCCCGAACTGGACGAATGGCTGCGGATTTTCGGCGAAACGCCCCCTGCCCCCGCTGGCCCGCGGAAATCGCCCGGGCGGCCGTCTGAATTACCCGCCTCCTGCGATTTCGAAAACCCATTCCCCCCCGGCTACGCAGAAGACCTGCTGCGAAGCCAAGACCCGTAACGCAACGGATCATGCGAGACCGTTCCCGGGAAAGCTCGCAGAGAAAGCTTCCAGAAAAAGCTTCCAGAGAAAGGTCCGTTGACAAAGGACAAGTGGCTCGATTACCTTGCAGGCAAATGATCAACTATTCAAGAGCCCTGGAAGTGGCCACCGAGGCCGCCCGGCAAGCGGGCGCGCTGTTGCGGGCCGAGTTTCATCGCCCCGGCGGTCCGCGCGGCGCCGGGGGACACGCCGAGATTGACGAACAGGTCGAACGTCGGATTCGCGAGATGCTGTTGGCCGAGTTCCCCTGGGGCTATCGCGGAGAAGAACTGGGTTACACCGCCGGGGGTTCGGGCAAGCAGATCTGGCTGGTCGATCCGCACGACGGGACGTCGGTATTCCTCCGCGGGCGGCGCGGCAGCGCGGTCAGTATCGCGGCGCTGCAGGACGGCGTGCCCGTGCTGGGAGTCGTTTATGCATTCGGGTATCCGGACGATGACGGCGACCTAATCAGCTGGGCGGAAGGTTGCGGGCCGATGCTGCGGAACGGCCGGCCGACGCCGGCCACCGCCAGGCCGCAGGCGGACGACGGCGGCGAGTTTCCGCCCGTCGTGCTGCTGTGGGCAGGCGCGGACGCTCACGCGCAGACGGCCCTGCAGTGTGTCCAGCCGGCGCGTTATGCAACCTTGCCCAGTATCGCCTATCGCCTGGCTTTGGTCGCCGCCGGCGATGCGGAGGCAGCCGTTTCCGTCAGCGGCCCCTTGGGGTGGGACTACGCCGCCGGCCACGCACTGCTGCGGGGCGCCGGAGGCGTGCTGGTCAATCAGGCCGGCGATCCGGTGCTCTACACACGTGACGGCCAGAGCTATGCCAGCCGTTGTTTTGGCGGCAACGCCGCCCTCGTCCGCCGGCTGTGGCCGAACGACTGGACGGCCGTATTTGCCCCCGTGGGACGCATGGATCGTCCCGGATTCTCCTTGACCGCCCCCCAGCCCGGTTGCCGTGTCGCGGACGCAGCGCTTCTGGCGCGCGCCCAGGGTTGTCTGCTGGGCCAGTTGACCGGCGATTCGCTCGGCAGCCGGGTGGAGTTCCAATCGGCTTCGAGGATCGCCGCAGCCTTTCCCCACGGCGTGCGCGAACTGGCCGATGGAGGCACCTGGGGCATTCTGGCCGGTCAGCCAACCGATGACTCGGAACTTGCCCTGATGCTTGCTCGAACCCTGGTCCAGCATCAGACGTTCGCGCCGGGTAGAGTGCTGCAATCCTATGTGCATTGGTATCTTTCGCGGCCCTTTGACGTGGGCAGCACGACGGCTGCGGCGTTGGACGCCGCGTCGCGCGGCACGACCGCAGACGAGCGATTGGGGTTCGCTGCCGAGGCAGCGAACGCGAGCAGTCAAGCCAACGGCTCGCTGATGCGTATCAGTCCCTTGGGCATCTTCGCCGTAAGCCGGCCCGGGCAAGTGATCGAGTGGGCTCGCGGTGACAGCCGCTTGACGCATCCGCACCCGGTTTGCCAGGACGCCTGTGCCGTGTTTGCCGCCACGATTGCCCACGCCGTGGGCCAGCGGTCCAGTCCCCGCGACGCTTACGAAACGGCGCTGGTCATCGCCGAACAGGCCGGCGCCTGTGGAGAAGTGAAACAAGCGTTGCGGGACGCCGCGCACGCCCCGCCGGCGGACTTTCAGCGTCATCAAGGTTGGGTGCTGATTGCGCTGCAAAACGCCTTTTACCAACTGCTGCACGCGGCGGATTTCCAGGCCGGCGTTGTGGCGTCGGTCATGGCCGGCGGCGACACCGACACCAATGCGGCCATCGCCGGCGCCTTGTTGGGCGCCGTGCATGGCCGCCAGGCGGTCCCGAGGCCGTGGCTGCGAGCCGTGCTGTCGTGCCGCCCCTTGCGCGGCACCAACACGGCTCATCCGCGGGGTACCGAATTCTGGCCCGTCGACGTGTTGGAATTGGCCGAAGCGTTGTTGATAGCGGGAAAGCCCTGAGTTCGAATTCAGCGTCGTCTCGTGGGCGATGGGCGCGGATCGCACGGGGCCGGTGACCATCGAAGCCACGGGGCGGGACGAGCCCAACAACCTGTACGACGTCCCCGTCGACTTGCGCGTCCAATACGAGTTCGCCGATCCGCCGTTCCGCATGATCTGGGAACAGTCGGCCGATCAGAAACTGAACCTGGAGTTCGTGGGCAGTCAAGCCACGCTGAGCGGTTTTTGGGAATTCCAAGTGACACGGGGCCAGGCCGATCTGTCGCCGACTCGCGGCGACGAAGTGCCCTTGGAACGTAGCGACAGCCACTCGGGCAACTGGCTGGAATGCATCGCCTCGCGGCGGCGTCCCGTGATGGACGTCGAAATCGGGCATCGCGTGACGTGCTGGAGTCATCTGGGCAATCTCGCGTATCAGCTGGGCCGCAAGCTGCGCTGGAACCCGGTGACCGAACGATTCGCCGATGATGACCAGGCCAACCGTCTGCTGCACACCGCGTATCGCCCACCGTGGCGACTGTCGAGTGGTGGACCAGCGAGCAGATCTACCGCTGGGAAATCCTCCGCCGCGGTGTCGAAGCGAAATTCGATTCCGAGGGTGTCGTGACGCTCAGCACGGCGAACCCGCTGCGCGACGCCACGCTGCTGGTTCTGAAACCCCGGCCGGAGCCGCGCACCATTCGCCTTGGCGGGGAGGCGGTGCCTGGCTGCCCATCCAGCCTGTACGGATTTGAGTTCGAGGCCGTAACGATCGATCTTGCGGGACGGGTGCAAGTGGGAATCGACGCGATGTGACGGAGCCGCCACCGTCGCCTGCGCTGGTTCCCCGGCGTAAAGAGCAGAAACCAATAGGAGCCTGCCAGGGCGTGCTGGTACTGCGCCTCGGAAATCTTGTTCCGCGGCAATTGCAGCCTGACGGCGGCATGTTTCAGAACCGGATCGGCGAACTTCTCCTGTTGGACCGCGTCGAACGTCTGACGGACGGACAGATCGATCCGCCGCGGGGAGGGCTTCGCCGGGGTCAGGTCTTGTATTCGGTGTTCAGGCCGACGGATGCTTCGACTTCTCGCCCGGTTTTGCGCCAGCCAGCCGACTGGCGGTGGCGACGTTCCGCTCGGCGAACAAGGTTGGAGACACGATCGGTGCCCGTCAGCCCACAGGTTGGACCAAGTTGGCTGAGCGTTGCGCCCGTCCAGCGTCGGCGTATTCGACACGAGCGACGTTGATGGCACGGAAGGGGCGTAGGATGCCCGGCAGAGCGTCCAGGATGCCCCAGAATCAAGGCAAGCGGCCAATTCGACTTCCCCCTGTGATTCTACGCCAGAAATCGGCTAGAATAGAAAAGCCTCGGTTGCCGCCAGGGTGAGCACAGCGTGTTCGACCAACGACGTGGGATCGGCTACGTGTCACTCAAACGAATCCCACGATCCCACCCGCGAAGACATTGTCTCCCGGCATGCCATCGACTAGGCTTTCCCCAGTACACATGGGCAAAACGGGGGCGGAGTCCGAGGCGACGGCCATGAAGAATGACGAACGTGCGACCGGGGCGAAGACCATGCTATGGAGCGTGGCTGCTCGGCTGTTCTTCGTGTTCTTCTACGGCTACGTCTGGCTGATCATCGAGCCTCGCCTGATCCATCACAGCTTGGGCATTCAAAGCTTCTATGACCGCTTTGCGTTCCATACCGATTGGAGTTTCTTTCAAGAGCACCTGGCCCGCGTCGGCGGACCGGTCGAGTATGCCGCTCGACTGCTGTCACAGTGCTACCGTTGGGACTGGGCGGGGGCCTTGATCGTCACGGCGGTCGCCTGGTGCGCAAGCTTGGGAGCCGATTTCGTCACAGGCCGTGACGGCCGATCTCGCGGTCGCGTCTTGCGGTACGTCCCTGCGGCGATGCTGCTGGTCATGGTTGGCGGCTACCTCCATCCTTTGAATGCGGTGCTGTCGCTGTTGGCGGCGTTTGCGGGATACGTGGGTTACGTGCGTTGGGCTCCGCAAGCCCCCGCGCGGCGGTTGTTGGTGCTGTTGTTGGCCGCGGTCGCGCTGTACTGGTTCGCGGGGTCCGGGAGTTTGCTCTTTCCCATCCTGGTGGCTTTGGAGGAACGGGTGATCTCAGGCCGCAAGTCCCTGGCTGCTGCGGCTGTCTTGTGCGTCTTGGTCATACCGGCGGCTGCGGCGGTGGGGTTCGACATGCCGATCACGACCGCCTATGCCGGCTTCCTGGTCTCGGACCCGGGAGTTCCGCCCGGACGATGGTCCTACACGCTGGCCCTCTATCTGTTCTTTCCCACCCTGCTCGCGGGAACGGTCTTTTGGGATCCGGCGCGGGCTCGCCCGGCAGTATCCAGCCGCGGCCGCCGGGCGCCGAAGGGCAACGTGTCGGCCGCGGGAAAGACGCCCTCTGCATCACGCGCAAGGGCCTTGCCTGCCGGGATGATTGCGGTCATCGCCTTCTTTCTGGCAGTCGGCGGCGCCACGTGGATCTCGCGGGACGCGTTGACCCGCAGCATGCTGGAGATCGACTACTACTCGCAGCACCAGCGGTGGGATGATGTGTTGCGAGCCGTCGATCGCTTGCCGGATGGAATCTATACCGTCCGCTGCCATCGCAACACCATGTTGGCCCTGTATCACACGGGGCAACTGGGCGACGCGATGTTCCGCTATCCGCAACGGCCGGGCGTGGCGTTGTTTTATACGCCGAAGCAATACCAGGACCTGGGGATTCATTACCAGGAAAGCCGCCTGTTCCTCGATTTGGGCCAGGTCAACCACGCCGAGCGATGCGCGTACGAAGCACTTGCCGCCTCGGGCGATCATCCGGCCATTCTGCAACAGCTGGCCTTGATTCACATCGTCAAAGACCGCGCCGAGACGGCCAGCATTTTTTTGCAGGCCCTGGCAAGACACCTCTTCCACCGGCAATCCGCACGAGACATGCTCGAACGCCTGCGCGCGGATCCGCGGTTGGCAGACGACCCTCGAGTGTTGCAGATCCGCAAGAACATGAGCGACACGGATATCGTGCTGGACGAGGATACCGTGGAGGACTTCCTGCAAGCGTTGCTGGAGAAGAATCCTCAGAACAAGCTGGCCTTTGAACTGCTGATGGCCCATTTCCTGTCCACCGCGCGGCCCGAGAAGGTCGTGGAGAATCTCCCCCGCTTGAAAGACCTCGGCTATCGCCGAATTCCGCGGCACTACCAGGAGGCGATCGTGTTGTGTGCCGCAGCCGCCGGCAAGCCCACGGCAGAGACCGGCTGGGACCTCGATCCACTCGTGCTCCGCCGCGCTCGGGAATTCCAGCGGATCTGTTCCAGTACCGCCGATCCGCTCGAGGCGGGCGGAATCGCGATGGCGGCGGGACTGGACGATTCCTATTTCTTCTTTTCGACGTACGGCATGTCGGGACGGTGACAGCATGCAAGGGAGACTCGGTCGTCATCCGTGGCTTGCCGCCGCGATCGTCGGGACCATCGCCGTTGGGATCCTCGTCGCCGGCACGATCGTCATCGTGACATGGGGGACGCGCAGGACGGTTCGGTCGGCGGTGGAAGCCGCCGAGCCCGCGCGGCGGCCTCCGCGAATCAGTCCGGATTACACGGAAATCGTCGTGCCGCCGAACCTGGCTCCGCTGAACTTCGTGATCCGCGAACCCGGTCAGCAGTTCGTCGTGAGACTGCACGGCGAGGCGGGCGAGGCGATCGAAGTCGTCAGCCGGTCGCCCGCGATCCGGATTCCGCCGAGCCCCTGGCGGCGTCTGCTGGCTGCCAGTCGCGGCCGAGAGCTGCGGTGGGATATTTTTGCCCAGGCCGACGGACGTTGGTTGCGTTACCAGACCATCGTCAATCGAGTGGCAGCGGAGGACATCGATGGCTATCTGGTCTATCGCCAGATTCCGCCCGTGTACAACCGCTGGCACGAAGTGTCGATTCGGCAGCGCAACCTGACCAACTGGAACGACTCGCTGGTGCTGGCGGGCACGACGCTGGATGTGGCGTGCGTCAACTGCCACAGCTTTGCGGGAAACGACCCGCGCCGCATGCTTCTCGGCCTGCGCAGCAATCGGTTTGGCCGCGCAACGCTGCTGGCCACGGACGGGAACGTGGTCAAGCTGGACACGGCCTTGGGCTATACGGCCTGGCATCCAAGCGGCCGGCTGGCCGCCTATTCGACGAACCAGGTGCGACAGTTCTTTCACGGTGCGCGGGACGAGGTTCGCGAGGTGCTCGATTTGGAATCGGCGCTGGCCTATTACCGACTGGACGCGCAAGACTCGAAGCGCGTGCCCGGCGCCTCGGATTCGCAGCAGCTGGCGACCTATCCCACCTGGTCGCCGGACGGCCGCTGGCTGTACTACTGCCGGGCGCCGCGGTTGTGGACTGACGACGAGGCGGTGCCTCCCGCTCGCTACGCGGAGGTCCAGTATGCGCTGATGCGCATCCCATACGACATCGCCACGGATCGTTGGGGCGAGCCGGAGACCGTGCTTGCGGCGCACCAGGCAGGGGGCAGTATCCTACTGCCGCGGATCTCGCCCGACGGGCGATTCCTCCTGTTCTGTGTGTGCAGTCACGGGTGTTTCCCGGCGTTGGAGCCGACGAGCGATCTGTACCTGTTGGAGCTGGCAACCGGTACGCACGGCAAACCGCCGATCAACAGCGAGTTCTCCGAGTCGTGGCATTCGTGGTCGAGCAACTCCCGCTGGATCGTCTTCAGCAGCAAGCGACAAGGAGGAACGTTCACGCGGCCCTACTTGAGCTATGTGGATCAATCCGGCCAAGCGCACAAACCGTTCGTGGTTCCGCAAAGCGATCCGGAGTTCTACGATTCGTTTCTACAGACGTTCAGCGTTCCCGAGTTGGTGACCGGGCCGGTTCCCGTCAGTCCGGCGGCCCTCGCCCGCGCGGCGCGCGCCGAGGCGATCCGCGTGGAGGATGCGACGGGCGAAGCCTCGCGCGTGGAAAACAGCGATCCTTACCTGCAGGCCGATCCCTGAGCCGAGCGAGCCGAGCGACTGCGGGAGCCACGGGAACATGGCATTCCACCGGAACGTCGCATCACCCGCAGCCGCCGCCCGCGACGCGTTTGGCCGTGACGACTTGGACCTTGGTCGGGAATTCGCGCTGGACCGTCCGCGCCTCGAGGCGGGCCAACGACTCGCGGGATCCCAAGACCTCGACAAAACGATGGCGGCAGCGATCGTCGCCCGTCGCCGCCACTTCCGGGCCCGCCGCATCGGCTTGGTGTTCCCGGTAGATATCCAACCGGCGGTTGATCCCGCCGGCCAGAATGCAGACTCGGTTCCCTCCTCGGCGTTGGCCATGAAGGATGCACCGAGCGAACTCGGCGTGGGCTTGGCGTCCGGTCAAGACCTGATCCCTCCAGTGATTTCGTCCACCTTCAACCGGTATCCGACGCCCTGTTCGGTGAGAAGATACTCGGGGCGGCTCGGATTACGTTCCAGCTTTTTTCGTAAATTCGCCATGAAGACGCGAACATAATGGGGTTCATCGACGGCGTATGGTCCCCAAACCTCTTTGAGCAGATAGCGGTGGGTCAGCACTTTTCCCGCGTTGCGAACGAGGATCGCCAGGAGATCGAATTCAATCTTGGTGAGCTTGACCTCCTCGTCATCGACCGTGACGCGACGTTTCGCCAGATCGCCACAAATGGGGCCGAATTGGAAAGACGTTGTCTCACGTCCCTTGTCACCGATGCGAACGGCGTGACGCAGCGCCACGCGGATGCGGGCCAGCAGCTCGCCGACCCCGAAGGGTTTGGTCAGGTAATCGTCCGCGCCGGCATCCAGGGCCAGGATCTTGCTCTGCTCCTCGCCACGAGCCGAAATGATGATAATCGGCATCGCCGACCACTGCCGGACTTCCTGAATAATCCGCAGGCCGTCCGCATCCGGCAGACCCAGGTCCAGAAGCACCAGGGCGGGATGGTCTTGGGTGATCAGACGCAGACCGTCCTTGGCCGTAGCAGCCTCGGCAACACGAAACCCTTCCACACTCAAGGACGCACGCAGAAAACGCCGGATGGGCGCTTCGTCCTCGATGATCCCAATCAGGAAATCGCTGGAACTCATGGGCGTGATTGCTCCGCTACGACAAAGTCCAACGCAGGGGGCGATCCGTCGGACGGAATGACAAATCGAACGACGGTGCCGCCGCCAGGCCGATTTCGGGCCTCGATCGTTCCTCCATGTGCTCGGACGATCGCCTGGCAGATCGCCAAGCCCAAGCCCGTGCCGCGGCGGTCGGGTTTCGCATCGGCACCACGGTAGAACATTTCGAAGATTCGGTCTTCATCGCCTGGCACCAAGCCTCGCCCTCGATCGGTGATTTCGACAGCCACGCCGCCGGAGATTGGCTCGCCGCAGATTTCCAGCGACGAACTCGGCTCCGAATACTTCGTCGCATTGTCGATCAGATTGACGAGCAGGGTCTCGATCAGCACGTCATCCAAGTGTGCCAGCGGCAAGTCCTCGGCAATCTCCACACGGACTTCTCGACCGACAAGCTGTCGCTCCATTCGCCGAAGGGCGGAACCGATCGCCTCGTCCAATGGTTGCCATTGGCGATTCAGCGTGATGGGGCCGCTGGAAAGCCGAGTCATGTGCAGCAGATTTTCCACAAGCTTCGTCAACCGCTCCGATTCCTCGCGAATGGTTTCCAGCAGTTCTCGACGTGTGGTGGCATCCAGAGAATCGAAGCTTTCGGCCACGCTGCTGGCCGCGCCGGCAATCGCCGCCAGCGGCGTGCGCAGATCGTGCGATACGGCGCTAAGCAGCGAGCTGCGAAGCTTCTCCGTCTCGATCTGGACGGCCGCCTGGTGCGATTCGTCCGAGAGTTGAATCCTTTCCACCGCAAAGGCGATCTGGGTCGCGTAGGTATCCAGCAGGTGCCGGACGTCCGGCGACGGCGATTCGCGCGCGTCTTGAGGCTGAACGGCCAGCACGCCCACGACGCCATTGGGCGTGGCCATCGGGAGATAAAGGGCTTGGGCGCTGGGAAGCGTATTGGTCCCGTGGCCGGCCGGTTCGTCATGGTCGAGCACCCACTGGGCGGCGACAAATTCTGCGGCGCTGGCCGCAAACGTCGCCAGGTGGCCCATAACGGGCCGGATTCTCCCCTGATCGTCAGGCAGGAAGACGACGGCGTAGGCGTCAAACACTTCCGAGACGGTCCTCTCGGCTTCTTCGATCAACTCGCTCGTTTTGGCGATGGCTGTCAGTCGGCGACTGAGACGGTACAAAGCCTCGGTGCGCCGCTCATTGCGCCGCGCTACCTCCGCCTGGTAGCGGACGCGTGCCGTGAGCGTGCTGGCCAGAAGTCCAATCACAATCATCGCCGCAAAGGTGAGCAAGTACTGCGTATCGTGAACCGTCATCCGGTAGTAGGGCTCGGTGAACAGTACGTCAAACAACAGCACGGACAGCAGCGATGCGGCCACCGAAGGCAGGGCACCATAACGGGCTGCCACGGCGACGACGGCCAGCAGGTAGACCATGACCAGGTTTGCCTCCGTGAACCCGATGGCGTCAATCGCCACGGAGATCAACGTGGCCAGCGTCAAGGCCACGGCGGTGCCCAGCCAGGGTCGGATATTCCCCGCGACGCCGTGGCCAGTTGCCGCGACGTTCAGAGCGATCGGTTGCCCCACGCCACGCACCACAAAAACGTCGATTTTGCCGCTGTCACGAACCAATCGCTCGACGAGCGAGCGCCGGGCGGGCCGCCACCATCGGGTCGGCACATCCGTCTTGCCGACCACGATCTTCGTGATGTTGCGGCTGCTGGCGTACTGGAGCAACTCGCCCACGACGTCCGCCCCGGAGATCTGCACGACTTCCGCCCCCAGGCTCTCAGCCAGACGCAAATGCTGGTACAATCGCTGGCGGTCATCCTCGCTCATTCCGGTGGCCTGCGGAGTTTCCACGTGAACGGCGACCCACGGTGCGTCGAGACGATCCGCCAGGCGTTTGGCCGCGCGAACCACCTTGGCCGAGGTCGGACTGGAGCCGACGCATACGAGCAGCCTTTCGTAAGTTGGCCAAGGGACCTTTGCCGCTGCGCTCCGGCGGGCCACCTCGACATCTTCGTGGATGCGATCGGCGGTCTGCCGCAGGGCGATTTCACGCAGGGCGACGAGGTTGTCCTTGCGGAAGAATTTTTCCAGGGCGTACGCGGCTTGCTGGGGAATGTAAACCTTGCCCTGACGTAATCGCACCAGCAACTCGTCGGGCGGCAAGTCGATCAGCGCCACGTCGTCGGCGCGATCGAATACCTCGTCAGGGATGGTCTCACGGACGACAACGCCACTGATCTCGGCGACGATATCGTTGAGCGACTCCAGGTGCTGTACGTTGACGGTGGAATAGACATCGATGCCCGCGGCGAGCAGTTCGTCGACATCCTGCCAGCGTTTGGCGTGCCGCAGGCCGGGCGCGTTCGTATGGGCCAGTTCGTCGACGAGCAAGATTTCCGGCCGGCGAGTCAAGGCGGCGTCGAGATCGAACTCGCGCAGCGTCGCACCCCGGTAGGAGATCGTGAACGCCGGCAAGCATTCGAGCCCTTGCAACAAGCTTTCGGTTTCCGGGCGGCCGTGCGGTTCGACGTATCCGGCAACAACGTCCCTTCCCTCCTTGGTCAACGCCTGCGCAGCCTGCAGCATGGCATACGTCTTTCCCACCCCGGCCGCGTAGCCGAAGAACAACTTGAGCCGCCCGCGCCGCCGGGCACGACCCGCGGACGGGGCTTCGGTCTGGACTCGGGCGAGCATCTGCTCGGGTGTGGGGCGATCGTCGTTCATGGAAGCGGATGCGCATCGTCGAGGGCCAGATTCAACAGCAGCACGTTCAGCAACGGTTCTCCTCCCAGGATTGACGGAACGCTCATCACCGCATGCCGCTCGACAAATCGTCTCCATTCATTTTCGCTGATCCCGCGGCGATTGGCTAGACGGCCGACTTGCACGAGTGCCCCCGCGAAACTGATGGGCGGATCGAGACCGGAACCGGAAGTCGCCACCAAATCGGCGGGAACTTGTCTCTCTTCCGCCAACGAGAACTCCCGAGGATAGACTAGGCCGCAGAGGATCACGGTGGCGAGCACCAGACGCACGGCAGCTCCGAATTCGCGAGTCATTTTCAGGGCTCCCCCAAGGCGTTGATTGTGGACCAATTAGGCTAGTCCGATGGCCGAAAGCAGCACGTCGATCAGCTTGACGCCGATGAACGGCGCAAGTAGGCCGCCGAGGCCAAAGACCAACACGTTTTCGCGCGAACAGCGAGTCGGTCGCGACAGGCCGATACTTGACGCCTCGGATGGCGATCGGAATCAATCGCGGGATAATGATGGCATTGAAGATCATCGCCGCGAGAATCGCGCTGCGCGGCGTAGCACAGCCCATGACGTTCAACGCTGATAAGTGCGGCGTGGCCGCGACAAACACCGCCGAAATGATCGCAAAGTACTTCGCCACGTCGTTGGAGATACTGAAGGTCATCGGTGCTCCGCGTGTCATCACAAGCCGCTCATCCGGCTGCGAGCGGTGAACGGAACGAACTCTGCCCCCAATTCTTCCAGGGATTGGCCGCGAAGATTGAACTTTCTCGTGGCCAGCACCACGATGCTGCGTCCTTCAGCGGTTTCGTCCGCCAGCGAGGCGAGTTGGGCGACTTTGGCCCGTTCCCGCTCCTCGATGCCGGGAGCCGCAATGAACTCGGCCGCCGGGCGATTCCCCAGCGTGATCGTGCCCGTCCTTCCTGAACTATCGGTAATCACGTCCAGCGCAATCTCAACACCAGGTCAAGTTTCGCACTGCCGGTATCAAGATTTCATCAAGAATCGAGGGGATCGCAGGTTTCAGCGGTACGCTCGGGTAAGATGCACAGAGGCCGGACCACTCGGGCGACTCGGCGAGAGCGTCAGAAACCAATCGCGCGGGGTGCGAAACAGCAGACGCGATCCGTTTGCGTCCTTCCACAATCGGAGAGTTCCGTGCCAATTTGGCTTGGCTGTTCAGGACGGCGCTGACCAGGGAGAAGCAGGAAGAGCGTGAGCATGAAGCGGATCATGTTTGTCGGAAAAGAACAGGCGAATTACTCGTCGTTTGCCGAGTCGATCGGCGATTTGCCTGTCGAAGTCGTGTCCGCGACGGGCGGGCGAGAGACGCTTGCACTTGTCGAACAGCAAGACTTCGTTGCCGTCGTGATCGACGTCGCAACGCTGGCGACGGACGAGCGGGAATTACCACAACGCCTGTTCGAGCTACGGCCTGACCTCGCGCTAGTGGTGCTCGGCAGCGACAGCCGTCTGTTGGCGATCGCTGGAGCGATCATGTCCCCTGGGGTGACAGTCGTCGAGGTGCCGCCGGACAAGGATTGCTTTCGAAGTCTGGTTGTCCGTTTGCTAAGTCCCAGGCAATTGCAGCTGGACGGCCAGAGCAGATACGCCACAAGTCTCGAACGTGCTCGGGAATGTATCGAACGTGGACACCACGAAGCGGCGGTGGTTCACCTGAGAAATACCATCGCCCTGAACCCCGAGCGTCCCGAATCTTACCATCTGCTCGGCGTCCTACGCGAACGATACGGCGAGTTCGAGTTGGCACGCAAGTGCTATCATATCGCCTTGGTTCTCGACCCCACATTTGAGCCAGCCGCACTGAACCTCGAACGACTTTGTATTCTGCCGCATCGAATGCATCCCGTCCTGGATCGGTGATTGGATGGCTCGGATGAGCACGAGACGGGTGGTGTTTGCGGAGACCAAATTCACCGTGGCGATGGGCACGAGCTTCCGACATGCTTCAATTCATCGGTTCGATCAAGCAGCACCCGGCGCGAGTTTCGGTCGCCGGGTACGCAGCCACCATTACGATCGGCGCCCTATTGTTGATGCAGCCCTGGTCGTACACGGACGAGCGGCACCCCATCACGGCGCTGGATGCGGCATTCACGGCGACCAGCGCCACGTGCGTGACGGGACTGGCGGTCCGCTCCACCGGAGGCGACTACTCTTGGTTCGGTCAGATGGTGATTTTGGTTCTGATCCAAGTGGGCGGGGTCGGCATCATGACCGTCACGACTTACCTCGCCTTTCAACTCGGCAGCCGCCTGGGCTTACGCCAACGGGCGATTATCACGGAAACGTTGGGGGCCGGCGAACATGCCGACATCCGCTGGGTATTGGGCCGCGTGCTCCGCTTGACGCTGCTGTTCGAGGGCGGCGGCGCATTGCTGCTGTTCGTCCGCTTTTTGTTCGACCTCGCGCCGCACGATGCGCTCTGGCACGCCGTGTTCCATTCCGTCTCGGCCTTCTGCAATGCCGGCTTCGCACTGTACGACGACAGCTTTGTCCGCTATCAAGGCGACTGGATGGTGAACCTGACCCTGATGCTGTTGATTATCACCGGCGGCATCGGCTATCCGGTGATTATCGACCTCAACCGAAACTGGCAAGATTCCTGGCGCGACCGCTGGGATGCGCTGTCGTTGCACAGCAAGTTGATGCTGGTCGGAACGGGCGTGCTGCTGGTGTTCGGCGCCGTCATGTTCCTGGTGTTGGAATGGGATGGCGTGCTCCGCGGGATGTCTTTTCCGCGGCGGCTGCTGGTCGCTTGCTTTCACTCGACCACCTGCCGGACGGCCGGATTCAATACGATCGACGTGGGGGCTTTGACCAGTGCCATGCTGTTTCTGTCGATACTGCTGATGGCCGTTGGCGCCGGTCCCTGCTCCGCCGGTGGCGGTTTCAAAGTCTCGACGCTGGCGATTTTGGCGTTGCGAGTCTGGACCAGTTTCCGCGGCCAGCGGCAGATCCAGGTCAGCCGGCGGATGATCGCGGAGACCGCCGTGGCCCGCGCGATTGCCACGGCGTCCGGCTTCACCGCCGTGGCGATCGTCTCGCTCACGGTGCTGTTGGTCGTCACACCGGTGGGCCAGGCCCACTCCGTCTCGGGAGGCGACTTCATGGACAAAGCCTTTGAGGTCGTTTCGGCGCTGGGCACCGTCGGCTTGAGCACCGGGATCACGCCGAACCTCAACGGCGTCGCCCAATTCATCATGATCCTGTTGATGTTCATCGGACGGCTGGGTCCCATCTCGGCCTTTATCGCCTTGTCTCGGAGCGAACGGAAACAGGCGATAGAATACGCGCAAGAAGAACCTTTGATTGGCTAGATCTATGGCTCGAAAGAAATTCTTTGTGGTGTTGGGGTTGGGTACATTCGGATCCGCGTTGGCCGAGCGGCTCAGCAAGAATGGTTGCCGCGTGACGGGGGTGGACGCCAATCGCGACCGCGTCGATCAGCTGAAAGACGTGCTGTACGAAGCGGTCGTGGGCGACGTGGCCGCGCGGGACACACTGGCCGACTTGTCGCTGGACGTCTGCGACGCGGTGTTCATCAGCCTCGGCGAGCGGCAGAACATCACGCCGTCGATATTGGCCACCTTGCATTGCCGCGAACTGGGAGCCAAGCGGATCATCGTCAAGGGCCTGAGCCGCGAGCATGCCAAGATCCTGGACGCGCTGGGCGTCGACCGCGTGGTGTTTCCGGAAACCGAGATCGCAATCTCGCTGGCCGACCGCATGGCTTGGCCGAACGTGCTGGACTTCATGCCGATCGACCCCGACTACAGCTTCGTCGAAATAGCCATTCCGGACTCGATGGTCGGCCGCACGCTGCGGCAAACCGATATGCGTCGGCTGTACAACATCTCAGTCATCGGCGTCAAGGACGTGCTGACCGGAAAACTGTCGTTGTTTCCGGAGCCCGATTTCACGTTCGGCGCCGACCAGTTGATGGTCGTCGTCGCTCGGCAGGACGAGTTGAAACGGTTCCGCGAGGTCCATTGAACGGCACCGGTGACCGAAGCGGGATCAGGCAGGAGGGCACGACTCGTCGGTGGACCGTGCGACAATCTGCACGAGATTGCCTTCGGGATCGCAGAAACTGCGGACCTTGCCGCCGCCGACCGCGGCGACGGTTTCGCCGGTCCAGGCCACGCCGCGTTCTTCGACAAACCGCTCGGCGATCTCGAAATCGTGAACGCGAATCGCCAGGTGCGACCAGCCAGGCGTCCAGGTCGTCCGCGGGGGCCGCGGCGTCTGGTCGCGCGGCATGCTTTTCAACAGCGTGCCATCGGGGGTGCGCAGCAACCAAACCGGCTTGTCGTTCCGGAACTGCTTGGCGTAGAGCCGTTCGGCCAAATCATCGACCACGCGATTGATCCATTCGATCACGGGCTGAAGTTGTTCCCGAGGGAAGAAGTCCCGCACGATTAGGAAGCCATCGTCGTGAAACCGACGAAGCTGAAGATCCGTGAGCCGCATCGCGGAGTCCTTTCAATAGGGGTGTATTGCTTGCGCAGCCGCAGGTCCCAATTTAGTCAAGGCTGGTTCTCGGGAGCACCTCAACGGTTCGCTATCCCTGGCCGCCGCGACCGGCGGCATCCCAGACGATCAACGTCACGCGGTGCTTGCCGGGCTTCTCAAAGGTGTGCTTCGGGGCGTGCGTTACCTCCGGGATGCCTACCTTTGCGTAGCAGTATCGCGTCATTATGGACATTGTTCGTTCGCTTCGGTAGCACAGGTCTGGAATCGGACCATCCTGTCCGCCTCGGCTTGCCGCGGGGCTGGGATTTCGTATCTTGACGAGAGAGCCGCCCAGGCGTGGGTACGGCTTCCCGTGCCCCCCTCGTAGAAGATCGCAATATGACCGATTTCAAAAACCTCCCGCATTCGCCCTTGATTGTCGATAATCGGTCTTTCCCTCGCCCCGAATGAGTGTTCCCAGAACTCGTCATGTGAGGTTGCGATGGTGCCGATCATGAACTCTTGCGCGATGAGTATGTTTGAATGCAGACCTTTGCAGCGGCCGGGCGCGAAGCGATCCTGTTCCGTCTTGCGACCGGAGAAGAGGAGCAGCGATTCGGCCCGTTGCCGATCAACTCCGTTTTGCGTTTCGGAGCGGAGGGAGCGTATCTTCAAGTCGGTTTCCGGGCCAACCGGTCCATGAGGCTGTACGATACTTCTTCGGGCGAGCTGATCAGAACCTATCATTTCACCAACGAAGGAACCGAGCTTCATCGCTTTGAATCGGGCGATACTCAAGTCAGGGAGAGCAACGCCGGGCGGCTTGCAGGCGAATGAGTGTGAGTTTGGACGGGCGGCTCCTTTTTGCTCGCTACGATCGAAGAAAATGGGGGCGGGAAGAGGGGGCATGCTACTTTTCGGTTCGCTGCCCGCAGCCAGCAAGAAGCGTTCGTGGGGGGGGCCTTGGATGACGTCTTGGGCCAGGCAGCAGCGGCGCCCCCGACGGGTCAGGGCTGTTCCTTGCAAGATCCAACCCCAAAATCGACCGCTTCGACGCGGGCTTGGCTTCCCGCCAGACCGTTGAACGGTTCCTGGAGCCTTTCTTTTCCAGGCGGTAACCTCGTTGGAGTTCACGTTTTCGCGCGTCTTTTTCGGCGGGCATGACCCGCCGCGTACGAGAAAGCGTGAACTCCAACAACCGTCGCCCCGCGGATTCCCACGCCAACAGCACCTTTCCGGGAGTAGGACTTGCACGCTCCACCGTTTTGACATAGCTTTGGGCCATGACACCGATCCTTCGCCACTGCCTGTGCCTGGTCGTTCTGCTGAGTCCCGCCGCGGTTTGCGCCCAGGATTATCATTTCGATCGCACGATCTCGCCCGATGTCTTGAAAAGCTACCTGGCCCGGTCGATCACCATGCTCGACCTGCTCACCGAAAAAGGAGATCTGACAGACAATATCCGCATGCTCAAGAGCACGGGTGCGAAATTCGCTGGGCGGGCCGTTTACCTGTGGGGACACGAAGCGGAATTCCCGCGGCGTCTGGAACTGGCCAAGAAGAACGTTCCCAAAATCCATCAGGCCGATCCGGACATCATCCTGCAAGCCTGCATCTTCGAGATCGTCTCGCGTGGTGTCGAGCAGATCGCCGTACCCGAGTGGGCCTTCACGGCCTTGGAGCGGCCGGTGGAACAACGGAATTTCCGCTAAGCGGAAATGATTTATCCGAACGGTCGAGGACACAACCAGTGGGGCCGGGACGCCTCGGTGCCCGACATCAGCCGTATCGAGACGAAGCTGTGGTTCTATACGCTGGCGGTATCGTACCTGGACGCCGGCATCGAAGCGCTCCATTTCGGCCAAGCCGAGATCATGAACGCCAACGATCCGGACTCGGAACACTGGTGGCAGCTGCTACGGTTGGTCCGCTCGTACGCGGCGCAGCATTCGCGGCGGCACCTGGTGCTGTGCGATGCCCACGTTCCCAGCGGCGGTCTGCTGCGGCAGGGTCGTCTGCTGTTCGATTTTCATTCCTTCCCGCTGCGGATCGAAGAGGTTCCCGACCGCCCACAGGAAGGCGTCTTGCGCGTGGGCTTTGTCGACAGCATCTACGGCCGCAGTCGAGGCGGCATCACGCCCAGCGGCTGGCGTTGCGAGCATCTTCCGTACCTGGTCGAGGTGGACAATTGGGGCGCCAGCGACCGGCCCGGTCAGCCACACGTGGGCGGCTGCTGGGTCTGGGGCTACGACGAAATCAGTTGGTTCGCGCACCAGAGCCAGGATTACCGCAACCGCTGGCTGCGCTACGCCTGGAACTGGGTTCGTGAACACGATCCGAACGGTTTCCTACAGATGCCCGGCAGCCGCTGCTTGCACAGCCCCGTCGACGGCCAGTGGTGGTACTTTGCCAATATGCCGAGTGCCGCCGTCCCGGATGGATTCGGGCAGGAAGACACGATCCGAGAGATCTGGGCAGCGCCCGCTGGAGACTCGTTGCCCCTCGCTCCGTGACCGCGGTTCCGTACAGGCGAGCCTGAAGATGCGATCCGTCGATAGAGGTTGCGGACAAACACACCAGCGGCCCGGCAAGCTGTTGATTGAATGGCGCCCCGACGCTTCGCCTCCGTTGGAGTAAGGTTTTCCACCCACCGCGGTAAAGGAGCGATCTGCCTGGAAAAACGTGGGATGGGCATTCCTGCCCGTCATCGAGCGCGACGGGCAGGAATGCCCATGCTGCGGCCACTACGGCATTCGACGGCGATTCGTACCTTTACTGGGCTGGGTTTTCCATCTTCGCCGGCTTCAGCCGGCCTTCTTGTCATGTCTTGATGCATCTTTTCAGACTGCATCCTCCCACTCAGCAGCCGGTGTCGGTCGGTGGCACCAGGTATTTCCAGCAAGCAGCCTTCTGATCTGGCGACCGGTCAGGAACGGTGGAGGGGTCGCTACCCCACAGAATTGTCGATCGTGCCGCGGCCTGTCTTCTGGCGCGTTCTGTTTGGCCTTGCGTCCCGGGGGCCGCAGGAAATAATGATAGTCGCTCAGGTGTCGGTGACTCCGTGGTCACAGAGCTATGCGGTGAAGGTTCGTCGGCGATTCGCAAAGACGATTCCCATGATAAGGACGGAGTTTTTCGACCAAAGAACCCAGCGGTTTGCCGTTTTCGGAAAGTGCAGATTCAAGCCATGCGATACCAAAACGTTTGTGTCGAGTCCGCGGCGTATGTCTTGCCGGACGAGACGATCAGCAGCGAGGAAATCGAGCGGCGGCTGGAACCGCTGTATGGGCGTTTGCGCCTGCCCGAAGGGCGGCTCGAATTGATGACCGGAATCCGTGAGCGGCGGTTGTGGGAACCGGGGGTCTTGCCCAGCGACAAGAGCATCGACAGCGGCGAACTGGCAATCGCCGCCACCGGGATTGACCGGCAGGAAATCGGGCTGCTGGTCCACGGCTCGGTGTGCCGGGACTATCTTGAACCCGCCACGGCCTGCCGCGTCCATCACGGTTTGGGGTTGAGTCGCCGCTGTGTGCTGTACGACGTTTCCAATGCCTGCCTGGGGCTGATGAACGGCATCCTGCAAGCGGCCAACATGATCGAACTCGGCCAGATTCGCGCGGCCCTGGTCCTGGGCACGGAAAGCAGTCGGCCGCTGCTGGAAACGACCATCGACGCCTTGAATCGCGATCTGTCGCTGACGCGGAACAGCATCAAGTCGGCGTTCGCGTCGCTGACCATCGGCTCGGCCAGCGCCGCGATCCTGTTGACAGACCGGAAACTCAGCCGCACCGGCAATCGCCTGCATGCGGCCGCCGTGCGCGCCAATACCGATTTCCATCAGCTGTGCCAAAGCGGCCGCGACGAAGCCGTCGGCAGCGGCATGAATCCGCTGATGGCAACCGACTCGGAACAACTGATGCGGGAGGGCGTCGCGACGGGCGTCGAGACGTTTCACGAATTCTTGAGGACGGCGAACTGGAAGCCTGCGGACATCGACCGCACGTTCTGCCATCAGGTGGGCGGCGGGCATCGCAAACTGATGCTCGAATCGTTGGGATTGATGCCGGAACGCGATTTCGTGACCTTCCCCTGGCTGGGCAACACCGGCTCGGTGGCGCTGCCCGTCACGCTGGCCATCGGCTTGCAGACCGGGCACGTCGCCGCGAGCGACAAGGTCGCGCTGCTGGGAATCGGCTCCGGCATCAACTCCGTGATGCTGGCCCTGCATTGGCAAACCACGCTGGTTGGCGGGCGCGGAGCCTGTCCGGCCGCTCCCGCAGGACCGACGGCGAGCGTGTAAGAGGAGGCCGCGGGGTTGGGGAAGGGCTCAGACGTACAGAATTCAATTTTTCCGGGCAGGGGCTGCACCACATCGCAAACGGATTGCCCGGCAAAATTGAATTCTGTACGTCTGAGCCTGGCAGGTCCGATCAGCCGATCTTGGCCTTCAGCTCGTTCAGCAGTGCGATCGCCCGCCCGATTTCCGCCTTTTGACGCTCCGGTTCCTGCGGGATTTCCCGTTCGATGGTCAGCGGTCCGGTATAGCCGATGGCGTCAAGCGTGCGGAGGTACTTTTCCATGCCCACGTCGCCTTCGCCCAGCGGCACTTCCTGGCCCCACTGCTGGCCCGGATTCGCCGCCCACTTGGCGTCTTTACAGTGAACGCTGCGCACGCGGCTGCCGATCTGCTGCAGGGCGGCGATGGGTTCGCCGGTGCCGTACAGGATCATGTTCGCGGGATCGAAATTGATGAACAGATTGTCGCGCGCCACGTCCCCGACGAAACGCAGCAGCCCGTCCGCGGTTTCCTGACCGGTTTCCAGGTGCAGATTCTGGCCGTTGGCCGCCGCGTGATCGCAGACCTCGCGCGTTACCGCCAACACGTCGCGATACAAGGCATCGGACGCATCGTGGGGGATGAAGCCCAAGTGCAGAGCGACGACGTCGCAGCCCAACAGGCGGGCAAAGTCGGAGATCTCCTTCATCTCTTGTGTGCGGGCGGCCCGCGTTTCCGGCGGAACCAGCCCGACCGTACGGACGACCGTGGGGATGTCCGCGTAACTTTCGCCTTCGAAACCTCCGAACACGACGCTGATCTTGATGCCCAATTCCTCCAGTCGGGCGATGAATTTCTCCGCGTTTTCCGGGCTCCGCGTTTCGCGGTGGGGGGCGTGCAGATGGACCGTCGGAACACCCAACTCGTGGGCCACCTCGAGTCGCACTCCCAACCCTGCGTCAATACTGGCAAACACACCAATCGGCCACTTTTCCATGATCTTTACTCCTGTCGCTAAGGCTTTCTTCCGCGCGCATGAACCGCAAGTCACACGGCCACGACATCTTACGATACGGCACGCTAGCATTGCAAGCAGGGGGATGCTATCACCGTATCTAGTGGGTTTCGCAGATCGTCAGCCCAAAATAGCGCCACTTGCTTTTCTCGAAATCGAACGCGAGTACAATTCCGCCCGCTGCTGCTACCCTTTCAGAGCGACCAGACGCAGGTCGAGATAAGGAGAGGTTCGAGGTTACCGATAAGGACATCGTTCTCCAGGGAATCGCCGAGGATTGGCGCCGCTGGCACGGGCAGGACCTCCCTGAGCACACGGGGGCTAGGATGACCGACGGTCAGACAGGCAGGTGCTCGAGACTGTCAGTGTACTGTTGTTCGTCATCCGCCACACGCCGACCGCACGACGCGGCTGCTTCGAGGCACGCGACCGGCCACGGATCTGGTCTTCAGCAAACTCCCGCAACGAGAGCGCCTCGCGTCTCTGGGTTCATTCCAACGCCTTGAGTGTTTCCAATCTGAAGGGAGTACAGATGCTGCGCAAACCCCTAATCGGCATGAACGCCGATTACCGATCCGCCAAGAAAGACTCGCCCGCCTATTCCTTCCTTGCCGCCGGCTACTACGAACGGATTCTCGCCGCCGGTGGAATCCCCGTGATCGTGCCTCCGATGGATTCGGAAGACGATCTGAATCAAGTCCTCGATACCTTACAGGGCTTTATGCTGGTGGGTGGCCAAGACCTGGATCCGCGCCGCGACGGGTTCATGCTGCATCCGTCAGTGCGTTTCATGGAGCGGCGGCGAGAGTCGTTCGACCGCCGATTGATGCGGTTGATCGCCCAGCGGCGCCTGCCGTTCTTTGGTGTCGGCGTCGGCATGCAATTATTGAACGTGTCCCAAGGCGGCAATCTGTTCCTGCACATCCCGGAGGACGTGCCGCACGCCATTCCCCACAAGGATCTTCAGGATCCGGCGCATCGCCACAGCCTGGTGGTCGTGCCCGGCTCGCTGATGGAACGCGTTTACGGCGAAGGCGAGATTCGCGTCAACAGCATGCACCACATGGCCGTCGACGACGTAGCCCCCGGCTTTGCCGTCACCGCCCGCTGTCCGGACGGCGTGGTCGAAGCGATCGAGAGCGAGTCGCCGGACTGGTTCGCCTTCGGTACCCAGTTCCATCCCGAAGCCGATTCCGCCTCGGCGCTGGATGTCCGCATCTTCGAAGAATACCTGGATGGCGTGCACGCCCATTGCGGCGAGTTCCGCGAAATCCACATGCTGGTAGCGTAGCTCAATCGGGGCCAATTGGGAGTGCGGTGATGACCATGGGTCATGTTCTCGTTCAACGCCCAGCCGTCGACGACGGCTGGCCGGATCGGCCGGCAACTTCGGCTGGGCGCTGAACGAGGCAAACCTGTACGCGGACGGTTTTCCGGGTATTCCTCGGTCCCGGGCCTTGTTGGAGTTCACGCTTCCGCGTGTCGGGCTTGGTGCTAATTCGACAACCGCACGATCGCTTCATAAGCCTCGTGAGGTGACAGGCCTTCGGTCAGCAGGTTGCGGATCAGTGCGACCAGTTCCGTTTCGTCGTCCAGTTTTCGGCGGGCCAGCAGATTGGCCCAGCGGCGCGGGTGGACGCGGCGGAACCAGGCGCCCATCTGGTCGGGATCGCGCGGCAGGACCGCAAACACGAACTTTTGGGTGGATTCGACCAGTCGCTTGTACGACTCGGCTTCGTCCAGGCCCCACTCGCGAACCATGCCCTCCAGATAACTCTGCAACTCGCCCTCGTTCCGTAGCGTTTTGACTTTCACGACAATGCCCGCCAAATCCGCTTCTTCCCGGCAGAACCTCTCGGCGACGCGAGCGGCAATCCAGGCGGCGTCGATCCACCGCGTGATCTCCTGATAGTTGACCCCCAAGCGGTCCCAGCGGCTAATCAGATCCTTGACCTTCTCGGCATACTGGATGCAAACACAAGCCGTTTCACCTCGCCACAGTTCGTCCGCGGGAACGTTCAGCACGCGGGCCAGTTGCAACAGCGTTTGGGGCGGGCGGCGTGTGGGTTTCTGCATGCCGACTTGCAGCCAGCGAGCAAGCGTCTTGATGCTGACGCCCGACCGCTCGGCAACCTGACGCTCCGACAGCGACGAGGCGTCGATCAACCGTCTCAAGTTGGCGGCAAACACCTCCGACTCGGACATGGCGGGCCCATCTACATACGGAAGGTAACGGGTGGGGGAGAGTCTGGCCACGGTAGGTTTTTATTAAGCTATCGTGTCCCAAGTCTCGATGCAACTTTGATTTCCGCCGTTTTTTCTCGGGAAAGTTGTCGGTTTCTTGGGAGCCGACGCGACGAGCATTAAAATGCGCGGCATAGGGAGACTTTAACGCCGTGTATGCCGCCAATCGTAGCCCGAAGCGCAAGCGAGTGGAAAACGGCCCTCTCGCTCGCGCTTCGGGTTAGAATAGAATGTGCCGTTTTCGCACCGCGTGCGAGCTGGTTTGACTCCGCTCGGTCCGAGACACTTTCGACCGCGGGCACGAGCATCTGCATTTTCTTCCGGGTGTTTTTCCGATTGGCACACACTTGACGCGCTCGCACGAATCCGCCGCCGCTCGTCCGCTGCCGCTGGTTAAGCGTCCGGATTTGATCGTCTTTGCGCAGACCTTGGGTGCCCAGAAGTACCTGGGGCTGAAAGATCCGTTGGCGTTACGGTACTACCACTTGCGTCCGGAAGAGTATTTCCTGTGGCAACAGTTGGACGGCCGCACGTCGGCCGAACAGATCCAAGCGGCGTTCGAGCGGGAGTTCGCGCCGCGAAAACTTGGGCTGCGCCAGTTGCAGGGGTTCTGTGCGCTGCTGTATCGCGAGGGCCTGGTCGTCGCGGACGCGGCGGGGCAAGGCGAAGTGTTGCTGGAGCGACGGCACGAAACGCAGCGGCGCCAATGGCTCGAACGTTTCAGCAACCCGTTGGCCGTGCGGTTTCGCGGCCTCGATCCCGAGTCGCTGCTGGAATGGCTGTACCCCAAGATTCGCTGGCTCTTCTCGCCTTGGACCCTGGCGGCGTGTTTTCTGCTGGTCATCTCGGCCGCCGCCTTGGTGTTGGTCCAGTTCGACGAGTTTCGCGCAAGGCTGCCGGAGTTCGAAGCCTTTTTCGGTCCGCAGGCGTGGCTCTGGTTCGCCTTGACGTTGGCCGGCTGTAAAGTGCTGCACGAACTGGGGCACGCCTTGACATGCCGGCACTACGGGGGCCGCTGTCACGAGTTGGGGCTGATGCTGCTGGTCTTCACCCCCTGCCTGTACGTCAACGTGTCGGATGCCTGGCTACTGCCCAGCAAATGGCAGCGGATGGCGGTCAGCGCCGCCGGCATGACTGTGGAACTGGCCCTGGCTGCCTTGGCCGTATTCGCCTGGTGGTTCAGCGAACCGGGCCTGCTGAACGCACTTTGCCTGCGCGTGATGTTCCTGTGTTCGCTCAGCACGCTGGTATTCAACGGGAATCCGCTGTTGCGGTATGACGGGTATTTCCTGCTGTCCGACTGGTGCGAGACGCCCAACTTGGGGCAGCGGGCCGACGCTGCGGTTCGGCATCTCGCTGCGCGTTGGTTCTTGGGTAGCGATGCGACAGATCCGGCGGTGTATCCCGAACCTCGCCGCGGTTGGCTGGCGCTGTACGCCCTGGCGTCGTGGGCCTATCGCCTGGTCATCCTGATCGCCATTTTGTGGTTTTGTCACGCGGTTCTGCAACCGCTTGGGTTGCAGGTTCTCGTGCAACTGCTTACCGTGATGACGCTCGCCGGACTCGTCGTGGTGCCGATCTGGCGAGCGACACGCTACTGGGGCGTTCCGGGCAGGAGTCAGATGGTGAACAAGCGGCGTGCGGCGGTGGCGTTGGTGGCGATTGCGGTCGGGTTGGCCGCGACGTTCGCTGTCCCCCTGCCGCATCGGATCGCCGTGCCGGCCGCAGTCCAGCCGAAGAATGCTCGCCGCGTGTACGTACCAGTTGCCGGCCGGCTGACGTGGGCGGTCGACTCCGGCGCAGCGGTTCGTCGTGGCGACGTCTTGGGCCGCTTGGAAAACCCCGATCTGGAAATCGAGTTGGCACGCTTGCGCGGTCAGCGCGAGGTGCTGCGTTCCCGGTTGCAGAGTGTGAAGAGCCGCAGCGCGGTGCAAGCCTCGCGCGGCATCCGCGAGGCGGGCTCCGAGCTGCCCGCCGCGGAGCAGGCGTTGGCCGACATCGAGCAGCGGCTGCAGCAGCGCCAGCAGGAGTACCAGCGATTGACGTTAACGGCGCCCGTCGCCGGAACCGTGCTGCCGCCGCGCCGGCGAACCGAATCCAACGCAACCGGCGAGTTGTCCTACTGGCTGGGCCAGCCGCTGGACGAAGCGAATCGCGGGGCCTTTTTGGACCGCGGCACGCTGTTCTGCGTCGTCGGCGATCCGAGCCAATTGGAGTTGCTGTTGGTGATCGATCAGGCGAAAATCGGTTTCGTGCAGATCGAGCAGCAGGTCCGGTTCAAGACGGCTCAACTTCCCGGTCGCGTCCTGACCGGCCGGATCGAGGAGCTATCCCAGATCGACGCCGACGCCGCCCTGCCGGAGCTGGTGGCTACCGGTGTGTTGCCCGTACTGACCGAACCCGACGGTCGCAGACGTCTGGCGGACGTGTTCTACCAAGCCCGCGTGACACTTGATCCGCACGACGCCCGGTTATTACCCGGCGCCACCGGCCGAGCGCAAATTCACGCCGTTCCGTTGTCCTTGGGGCGGCGTCTGGTGAGATACCTCAGCGGCACGTTTCGCTTCGGGATGTAGGTAACGGTTGCCTGGTTGGGGGGTGTTGCCCTATCGCATCTTATCACCGTCGTGCAGCCGAGGCTTCGATCGGAATCCACCCGAATCGTAAAGTCCTATCCGGCAACGAATTAGTTTGACACGGATAATGCGTAACTGACTGGGGCGGCAATGACGGCTCGTTTTCGCCAGCCATCGACGGAAGACCGTCGTGCGGCTACGATATTTTTTGCACACAGGAGCGGTTTCGAACCGTATGCGAACAACCGCGCGACGATTTCGTGCTAATCCGAAGACGGACGAGGCATCGCAAGAATGTCAAACTTGTCAACTGCAAATGGCGACGATCATCCAGAGGCTGCCAAAAAACATCTGGAGGACGCATATACTTTGTTTGTGCATCACCGCTACGATGGAGCAGGCTACCTTGCCGGCTACGTTGTCGAGTGTAGCCTTAAGTCGGTTATCCTGCTCGGCCGACAGAACGTTCTCAAGTATGGGCATAACCTGAACAAGCTGAGTGCCGAAGCGATCAATCTAGCGAGTATCGCGACGGCACAGACGGCGCGCTACATGCCCCTTCGCACCCCCGGACACGGGATGTACGCGGGCTCGACTGGATGGAGAGAAACGTTGCGGTATAGGCCCGAATCAACCGTCTCCGACCAGGACGCCGAATCGTGGATTCAAGAAGCCGAGAACGTTTTTCTTTCGACAGTGGCGAAAATGTGGAAGGACGGCGTGTTATGACCACTTGCAGGCATGTTGGGCAGGCGAAGCAGGCCGCAGTACAGAAACTGAAGGATGCTCTATCAGGCGAACCGGCCATCGCTCGACTTCTGTTGATTGATGACCTTTTCGGCAAGCTGCGATTGGTCGTCTGGCCAGCTGTAACTGACGACCAAGAGAACGTCCGTACTCGCGATTCGTTGGACCGGCTGATGAGCGAGGCAGCGGGGCCGTTCTGGTCCGGCGAAGTCTGGTTGGCAGGTTCAACGTCGAGGACGGATCAACTCGTCTACGAAGGGGCTTGGGACGAGGGTCAGGCGAGCGACGGGGAGCCTCGTCTTCGCCTCAATCGTCGGCACCGGAACCACGGTGGTTGGTTCGCGCCCTTCGTCGATCCACCGTGGCCCGCGCGAGGCGAAAGCAAGGGGCCTCCGATCGTGGTGTTCTACTCGTTCAAGGGGGGCGTTGGTCGCTCGACAGCTCTCGCAGCATTTGCCGTGGCTCGAGCCCAAGCCGGAGATACCGTTGCCGTCATCGATTTCGATCTCGATGCCCCGGGTGTGGGCGTTCTTCTGGCTCAGAACGAATCGGAGATGGCGGAGTGGGGCGTCGTTGATTACTTGCTGGACAGTCACGTCATTGAACATCCCGACCTGCGTGACTATTACCATCGATATGCGGTCGATGATGCCGCCGGGAACATCTACGTCATCCCGGCGGGCCGCGTTGACGACGATTATCTTGGCAAGTTGGCCCGAATCGATCTGGAACCACCGGCACCAAATGACCGCGCAGCCCAAACTCCCGCTCCATTCCTGCGGCTGCTGCATCAAGTACAGGCCGAGTTGCGTCCACAATGGATTTTGATCGACGCTCGTTCAGGCCTTTCGAACGCCGCGGGCTTTCTCGTGCGAGGCTTGGCCCACTTGCACGTTCTCTTTGCTGCGCAATCAGAGCAGACTTGGCACGGTCTGAAACTCTTGCTAAGTCGACTCGGTGAATCGCGTGTGCTTCAATCGCTGCTTCAATTGGACTGCCTGGTCGTGCAATGTATGATCTGCGACAATTCGCAGATCTCCGAGCAGTCACGGCAGGCATTCCTAGATCGGTCGCTTGACGAGTTTACCGACCACTACTATGCCGAAGACTCCGGAAACGAAGCTACCGACACGTTCTGGTCCGTCTCGGACAGCGAAACCGAAGATGCGCCCCACTTTCCCGTTTCTATTCATTACTCGCAACGGTTGGCATCTTTTTCCGATTTTTTTGAGGTCGTGCCCTACCTGCTGGAATCATCCGACTACAAGGCATTAACGCGTCGCATCATCGAGCGATTCGAGGGTTCAGTATGAGTTCAAGATTCCCCCCTGGCGTGAGAGAAGATCTCCTGACGGCCCTGTCGAGGATGGGAGCGGCGGGGCAAGCAGAAACGGAAGCTGAGGAAAGCTTTCGAAAACGATATCTTCCGGTATCGGAACACGCGAGAGCATTTGACCCGGATGTTGTCCTGGTCGTTGGTGATCGTGGTTCCGGAAAATCCGAGCTATTTCGAGCGGTGTTTTCCCTGGGGCTCTTGCCAACGATTTCGACCCATGTCTCCGGCGTTCGGCTTCAGCCGCTCAAGCCTCAGGCGACCATTTGGCGGAAGGGCTACCCCGTGGGGGCAGACTTTCCGGACGCGAGCGGTCAACGCCGCTTTGCTGGGAAGGCCGACTCTGTGGGGCAAGTCGAAGAACTATGGTTCGCATACCTCGTGAGGACCGTGGCGGACTTGCTGCGACCCGAAGACCGGGCCGCCATGTCGGCCCTTATTGATCTTCCGGGGGGCGATGCCGATCGTTGTTACCGGACGTTCCACCAGCTTGAGGCTCAACCCCTGCTGGCGTTGGACGCACTTGACCGACAACTTGTCAAGGAAGATCGCTGGATCTTTGTAGGATATGACGAGTTGGACACGCTTGGCGGCTACGATTGGCACGTTACGAACGCAATGATTCGCGGGCTCACGAGTTTCTGGGCAAGTTATGCCCGCCGCTGGGTTCGATTGCGTGCAAAGCTCTTCGTGCGCAGCGACTTGTATCGCCGGAGCACCGAGACCGTGGGCGCTGACATCGCCAAGTTGGCAGCGAATCGAGCCGAATTGTCATGGAGCGACAAAAACATGTATGCCATGTTGGTCAAGCGAATTGCGAATTCAGATGAACGATTGTACGAACTGTGTGTGAAAGCGAGAATCTCATTCAACCGCGACGATAGGTTGGCGTACGTGCCAACACTTCAATCGGCCGAAGATGCCCGCCAACTGATCAACACTTTGTGCCAGCAGTACATGGGGACGAACAGCAACAAGGGAATCACGTTCCGCTGGGTCTTGGATCACGTCCGTGACGGGCGGAAGAAGGCGCATCCAAGGTCGTTCGTACGCCTTATCGAGCGCGCCGCAGAGCAAGAACTCAACCAGCCCCGCGCCGAATCGCGCCAGTTGCTTCATCCCGTTTCTCTGCGGCGAGCCCTGGACGTCGTTTCACGCGACCATGTGAACCAAGCGCAAACCAGTGAATGGCGGTGGCTGGCCGGCATCCGAGATCGGCTGGCGGGCGAGGAAATGCCCCAACCGCGACGCCAAATCGAAAACGCACTGCGGAAGGAGTGGGAGCGAAGTTGGGGACAGAATGACGACGTTCGCCCACCCGCCTCCGACGCCAGTGAATTGGTCGACTATCTGTTGGAGGTCGGCGTCCTTCGGGCGAGATCGAGTGTTCTGCGCGAAGTCTTTCCCGCCGCTGATGGTTCCGGCATTGCGCGAAGACGAAGTCAAGGTAGAATCGATGCTCCTGACCTTTACCTGGCCGGCCTCGAAATGAAACGTAAAGGCGGCGTCAAACGCCGCTGATCTCGCTCAACGGGACTCCGATGGGGCGGGTGGGAAGTCGAGGCGTCGCATGGCGATCAGGACGGCCAAGAAGGAATCAGGGCGACGATCCAAAAGGGAACTTCCTTCAAACATCGTCTGCCAGCAGGGGACGGGGCTTCTGCCACTGGCCGCGGGTAAAGTCGGGTACGGCCAGCGGCATGCTGCCTTGGGTTACCGAGGCGATGCTCAAGGGAAAGACGCTCGACCAGGCGACTGCATCGTACACGGTCATGTCCAACGGACGGCCTGCCAGCAGACACTGGACCAGTCGCCAGTTCATCAGATAGTCCATTCCGCCATGGCCGCCCGATTCGGTCGCCCGCGACTTGAGCTGCTTCCACAGCGGATGCCCGTAGGCTTCAAGGTACGGGGCCAGGTCGGTGTCCCAGGCGTGGCCCTGGGTCTTGCCTTTCAAGTAGATCCGCGGCGGATAGTCGCGAAAGGTCCCTTGGGTGCCGCAAATCATATTCAGGCGGTCGTAGGGCCTGGGCGTCACGATGTCGAACTGGACCATGATCGACCGCCCGAGCGAGGTCTTGATCAAGGTGGTGTTGACGTCTCCACAGGCGTAGGTTTCCTGGCGGCGGGGGTCGCCTTCGGGCAGCTGATCGCGGACTCGGCTGAGCGACCGCTCGCAGGAACTCATCGACACCAACGTCGCGAACCGATCGCCGCCGTGGATGTCCATGTACAAGGCCACCGGCCCCAGTCCGTGGGTCGGATAAAGATTGCCGTCAGACCGTTGCAGATGCCGCCGCCGCCAGACGGTGCCGTCGGCCGTGCCGATCAGCCCCTCGACGAAAGCATGTAAATAGCCGGCTTCGCCGTGCGTGAGTTCGCCGAACAGGCCCGCGCGGACCATGTTCAAGACCAGCATCTCCGTCTCGCCGTAACAGCAATTCTCCAGCATCATACAGTGCCGACCGGTTCGCTCGGCCGTATCCACCAGGTCCCAGCATTCCTGCAGCGTGATGGCGGCGGGCACCTCGATAGCCACATGGCGGCCGGCGTTCATCGCGGTGACGGCCATCGTCGCGTGGCACTCCCAGGGCGTGATCACGTAAACGATATCCACGTCGTCGCGCCGGCAGAGGTGCTCGAAATCGGTCTCGCCCGCGGAATATCCGGCCGGCGAGGGCTGCCCTTTTTCCACCACGCGGGCCTGGGCTGCCGCCACGCGCTGGGGCACGATATCGCAGACGGCCGTCACCGCCACGCCGTCGATATCGAGCAGATTGCGCAGCAGGCTCATGCCGCGGCTGCCCGCCCCGATCAAGCCGATGCGGACTTTGTCGAGCGGCGGGTGTTTGAGCCCCAGCACGCTGTTCTGGCCCGCTGTGCGCGGCGGTGAATGCTGGCCGCCGTCTTCCGCTGCGCCGGCGCCCAGTGCCGCCGCTGCGCAAACGCCCATCGTGCGGATCATCCCCCGTCGCGAAATTCCCCGGTCGTCTGTTCGTGCCATCGGAGTTCTCCTTTCGAGCTACTAATAGGACTCAATCGCTCCCGCGTCGCGGCCTTGGCCCCGAGTCGCCGTCCCGCGCATATCGCGCAGGGCCGGGCCGTCGAACTGCCAGGCGTACAGCTCTTCGATCGTGGTGTGGGCATCGGCCAAGGTACCGTGCGCGATGCGCAGGAACTCGATCGCGCCGCTCAGGTGATCGCCCTCGCGTCTGCCGCCCACATACAGATCGCCTTCGTTGGCCAGCGAGACCGGACCGATGCCCTGGCCCGCGGCGTCCCGTTTGCCATCCACGTACAGGGTCAAGGTCTGGGCACCGCGGTCGGCTTCGGCGATCAGATGATGCCAGCGACCGTCAGCCAGCCGAGCCCGGGAAGCCAATTCGGCGCTGGCGTCTTGTCCGGCGGCGCGGAACACGGCCTGGCCGGCCTCGAGTCGCAGCGAGTAGCCCGCGGCCTGCTGTTTGCCGACAATCCAGCCGTCGCCGTCGGCCCGGAAGTAGACTTCGATCAGAAAATTGCTGCCGTGGATGGCCGGCGTCTTCAGCGCATCGCCTTCGAAGGTGAACGACTGGACCTGCGGATCTTGGCCATGGCGAGCCTGGGTCGCCAGCTGCGCCGTGAAGGGCTGGTTGAGCGCGGCGTGGCGGATGGTGGCGTAGATTTTCTTCCCCGGCGTGAGCCGAAGGGCCCCGGCAGCAAAATTCTCCAGCGGACCCTCGACGTAGTCCTCTCGATCAACGTTGACCACGGTCAACGGGTACGTCGGCCGCTGGTGGTACGCGTCGCGATCGGTCATGTACTCCTTGGCGTACCAATGCTCGTCGATAATCTGCCGAGGATCGTCGCCGGCCGGATAGAAGTTCCACTCGCCAACCACGCCGTACAACGCCCAAGGCACAAAGGTCACCGCGCCGTGGTCCACCGCCGCCGACGTTGGCTGGAGTCGGAAATCGCCCCGAGCTGGATCGCGCAGCGGCGGGACGGCATCCATCACTCCCAGATCGGATACCAGGCTGTGCCGCTGCTGCAACGCCGTGCGGAAATCATCGAGCGACTGCAGCCAGCGGCCCGAGGGCTCCAGCACGCCCATCTGGCCGATGTCGTAGAACACATTGCGGCCGTAGGCATTGGTTTCAAAGGCGAAATGCTCTTTCTGCCGGCCGGCATGATCGGCGTTGCCATCGGCCAGGGTCTTGGCGGGATCGGCGTGGCGAAAGACCCGATCGCTCATGCTCTGCCAGACGTTGCCGAGGAACTTGTTTCGCCCGGCGTGCGGGGCCTGACGGCGCGAGCCCACGAAAAAGTTGTAAGCCGTGTTGTTGAAGAACACGTTCTGGTGGCTGATGATCTCCTGGAAGGCCGAGCAGTTGACCAGCGGGCTGGTCGGATCGTTGGACAAGCCCCAGGCGATGTTGTTGAACACGTAATGCTTGAACCCGCCGTCCAGATAGTAGGCGTGGCCGAAGCCCGGGCTCGATTTATGGAACACCCGCTGGCTTTCCCACTGGCCGCGGGCATCGTGGCTGAGGTTGTTGAAGATGTACACCGGCCCGTGCTGCCAGCTCTCGATACCGCCAAAGTCGTTGGCGTTCTGCATCGTCTTCCAGGCTTTGTTCTGGTGGATCAGCACGCGCACCAGCGGCACGTCGTCGCGGGTCGCGCCCTTGCCGGCATTGACGTTGATCGCCTGGGCGCCGCTCCGCTCGACCACGTTGCCGGCGAGATGAGCCCGCTTGGCGTAGCACAGATCAAACGTACAGCCGCGCTCGTAGCGGGGGGCCCGGAAGCCGACATTGACGGCCCGATTGCGGTACAGCCGCACGTCGTCCAGGATGCCTACGGGATGAGAGAATCCCCACCCGGCGCCGTCGCTCAAGTGGGCGGCGCCGACATCCGCGTTGCGGAACACATTGTCCTCGATCGTGATGTCGCGGATGGGCGAACCCGCGCCGATAGCTCGCATGCGGATACCCATCACCACGTCCTCGAACACACAGTTGGCGATACGGAGCCCCACGCCGCTGCCCCAGATGCGGATACAGGCTGGATTGGCATCGGGACGCTGGCCCCAGGGCTTGGTGCCGAAGTCCCAGGAAGCCACGTCCAGGTTCCAGGGCTGCGTGGTCCAGCGGAATTCGAGACCGCTGATCTCCAGGTGCTGGACCTGGCCGCCGACGATCAGATCGGGGTATTTCCCCGCCTCGATCCGCTCCACGTTGGGGTCCATGCCATCGGGCAGACGCACGTACAGCGTGCCGCCGCTGCCCCGCTTGTCGAACCAGAACTCGCCGTGGGGATCGTCCAGATACTGCGGCTTGTCCTCCAGGTAGTAGCGCATGCCGCGGAAGATAATCGAAGCGTTGCCGCCGCCGGTCCAGCGCTCGAAGCGGACCGAACCGTCGGCAGGATCGAAATCGCCCACCCGGGACGGATAGGGCGTGCCCATGACCCAACCGAATTCGGAGTAGATCAGGGCGCCTTGCACCGAGTCCTTGTCGAGTCCCTTGAGGTTCTTGGCATCGTTGGCGCTGAAGCCGTCTCGCGGCTGGAAGGGGTGCGGGTTGTTCGTCCACGTGAACCATTCGGCCTTGTGGTCCTCCGGCTGGCTGGTCCAGTTGGGATGGCGGGCCAGCGGAATCCGCGTGGCCGCACCATCGGAGCCGATCCGCCACAGCGTGCGCGGCGCGAAATCGAGGCTGGTCCGCCACACGGCCGCCGGCTCGGGGATCTGCGGGTGATCGGCGCCCCGGGTCCAGCCGGTAACGCGCTGCGAGCCGGCGATGATGGCGGAACCATCGCCCCAGCCGGGATCGCGAGTCAAGCGGATCGGGTTGCCCCATCGCCCCGATTCCTTGACCGTCAGCTGCCCGCGATAGATCACCCCGCCCTTGAAGACGTACGTGTCGATCCCGGCGGCCGTCGCCGCCGTACCGCCGGCGTTGGCGTCCCAGGGATGGTGCTTCCAAGCGAGCTGGGGGGAAATGCCGTCGTTGCCATCCGAACCGTTTTCGTAGTCGATATAGCGGACGCTGCTGCCGGGCGTGAAACGGAACTCCCGAGGCGTCCACACGATGTCGCCGGTCTCGGTGACCTGGGCGTAATCCTGCTGCCAGGCAAAGGGCGGCTCCGCAGCTGGGATATCAGCACAACACGCCAAGATGGCGACAACCTGAAACAAGGCGGGAATTCGCATGGCGGCTTCTCCAAGGCAGGGGAATGCAAGTCTCTCTACGATAACGAACCTCACGGCTACGACAAGCGCCCCCCGTCCAAATGCCTGGACACAAAACACGTTTCCCGCCGCCTCCACCGCCTCCACCACCACCGGCACCACCGCCGCCACCGGCACCACCGGCGTCTCCGGCGGCGGGGAAAGGGAGGGATGTCGGGCGGTCGCGTCTGGAGGCGGAGGGTGAAACTCCGCCCGAGGTAAACTCGGCGGCATCCAGCTGAACGGCAGGCAACCGCTCATCGGGGCAGATCGCCAGGTCAGGAGTTCTGCATTCCGTACCGCGTTGAAGCTCGCGACGTATCGGACCATCCGGTCGTCCGCAAGGAACAATAACACAAACCACACGCTTTCTTCATTTCTCCTTAACGCTACGGCGGACAATGCAGCTTTCGACGGTACGAGTTTCCGGGCATTGTGCGGGCCAAGCTCGCGTAAGGATGGTCGCCATGGCAAAACCGATGACGAGGACAAAGACCTGCGGAAGGCGTCCGCGCTGCAATTGGCGGCAGGGATTCACGCTGGTCGAACTATTGGTCGTGATCTCGGTGATTGCCATGTTGGCCGCGCTCCTTTTGCCTGCGTTAAGTGCGGCGCGTAATTCAGCCCGCAAGGCGTTTTGTCAGGGCAATCTGCGTCAACTGGGCATCTCGCTGGTCGGACACGCTCAACGCGACACTCGCCAGGCATTCTGCACGGGAGCGTTCGACTGGCGGGCGGATGGTTCGGTCGTCGACACTGGCTGGGTGGCTGATCTGGTCAGGCTGGAGATTCCCGTCGGCGACATGCTGTGCCCGGCCAATTCGGCGCGGGTCAGCGAGACCTATGACGACCTGCTGAATTGGCATCCGCCGGCGGACAGTTGTGGCGTGGATTACGCGGGCAGTCTGCCGCAAACGCTGCCGGATGGCACCCAGGCGGTTAATCCGTGTCGCAGGATTGTCTCGGGCACGGCGGGAGACCGGCGGGCTCTGGTCGAGGCCGAGATCCTGAAGAGAAAGTACAACACGAACTACATCGCCAGTTGGTTTCTGGTTCGTTCCGAAGTCGTTTTGGACCACAGCGGTAACCCCAAGATGGCCAAGACGAACAGCGGCTGCACCAACTCGGTCAAGAGTCGCAATGTGACCTGGGGGCCGCTGAACATCGCCTCGTTGGATCGAGGGGCGACGTCCAGCAGCACTGTACCGCTGTTGGCCGACGCAGCGGCGGTCAAGTCGCTGAGCGCCGCGCTGGGGCAATTTCGGACGGGGGAGCCGTTGGCCAAGTCGTACACGAACGGGCCGGCTATCAAGGCGCCGGGGCCGGTCGGTGGGTTGAGCTTGAGCCCTTTCGATCAACCCAGCTTTCCCAGCTCCTATCCCCAGGGCGGTGCAACGGGCTGGTGGGCCGTTTGGAACCGCTGGGTGTTGCAGGACTACCGAGGCTTTGCTCCCGTCCATGGAGGCACGTGCAACATCCTGTTTGCCGATGGAAGCGTGCGGTCGTTCACGGACATGAATCGAGACGAGTACCTGGACAACGGTTTCCTTCCTGCACCCGAACTCGAGCTGCCGCCGGGAGATGTCATGAGTCGGCACTCGTTGCAAGCGCAAGCGATCCCGTCGTCCCCTTGAACCGTCCGCGTGGCTGCCATTTCACACCCTTCCGATCGAGACCTGTAATATGTCCAGACGATTCGCCCGCGTCTCGCTGATTTACTCGTTGCCGCTGCTGGCCGTTGCGGGGCCGCTGCTGGCGCTGGGAGCCAGCCGTTACTGCACGTGGCGTGAGGATCTGCAGCGAGAACGAAACATCGCTCGCGTTCAGGTGCTGCCCGACGCCTCGCTCGAAACGCAAGAGTACGATTTCGGCGCGATGGAACCGCAGGAAGAGGGGGTGCACGTGTTCGTGATTCAGAACCAAGGCGGGGGCCCGTTGGAGCTTTCTTTGGGGCGTACTTCAAGCCCGGACATTCGCGGCGAGATCTCCCGGCCGAGCGTGCCTGCCGGTCAGGCCGCGGAGGTGAGGGTGCGCTGGAAGACGGGCGTTTGCCAACCCGAGTACGTCGCAGGCGTGCTCGTCGAAACCAACGACCGCAGCAACGAGGGGATCTGGCTCGTCGTGCGCGGCCGTGTGCGCGTCCAGATGGCGGCCCATCCCGAGCGGTTGAGCATTCCCCGCGTGGAACCGGGTCAAGCGGCGTCGGCATCCACGCTGGTGTATTCGCAGGTCTGGTCGGAGCTGCCGGCACTCGAAGCCACATGTTCCCTTGCCGGAGCGACTTGCGCGATCGTCCCGGCCACCGCGGACATGCTGGCGCCCGTTCTGGGCAGCGCCGGATATCATGTCACCGTCACCCTGCCGACGGACATGCCCAGCGGGCCTTTCGAGAGCGTCGTGCGGATCGAAACTCGGGAAGGCGACCAAGTTGCTCGACAGTCCGTTGGTTTGGAAGTTCCGTTTTCCGGCCGAGTCCTGCGGCGGTTGGCGGTGTACGGCGCGGGGGTGGAACAGGGCGGCGTCGTGGATCTGGGGATCCATCCTCCGGGCAGCGTCTATCAGCACCGCTTGGTGTTGAAGGTTCGCGACCCGGACCCGCGGCTACCGCTGATCCGAGCGGAGTTCCAGCCGGACTTTCTCCAGGCGACGATCGGGCCGGCCGGCATGGACGGCAAGGATCACCTGTATCAGCTGGAGATCACGATTCCCGCCGACGCGCCCCAGTGCATCTATCGAGGCGCCCCCGCGGGGGAAATGAAATTGTACTTTGCTCATCCCCGCATTCCGGAACTGTCCCTGGGTCTATCTTTTGCCGTCATGCGGAGACGTTGACATGCCCGTCGAAACACACCCCGCCCAAGAACGCCGCCCGCGGCTCGCGGGAGATCGGGCGGCTCTCACGCCCGTCGCGGAAGCTGTCTGCGACCAGTGCGGCCAGACGAACGCCGGCGCGCGCACCTTTTGCGGCGGTTGCGGCCGGCGGCTGTGGGAGATCTGCCCCGGCTGCCAAGGCCGGCATCGGATCGGGGACAAGTTCTGCGGTCAGTGCGGAACCAATCTCGAACAGCATCTGCTGGGAATCCGGCAGCGATACGAACAGCAGTTGACCGAGGCAGAGGCTTTTTTCCAGGCGGGGGAATTCTCGCGGGCGCTGGCCCCGTTGCGGGCTTTGGCTGGCCTGGATGAAGCGGCCTATCGGGAAATCACCCAGCGCGCGGCGGCTCTGCAACAGCAAATCGAGAGCGACCAGGCACGCTGGCGAGGAGTCTTGGAGCAAGCCGAGCAGGAAGCGGCTCAACAGCTCCAATCGCACCGCTATCACGAGGCGGTGGCCGCGCTCGAGCAGATTCCCGAACGGCTCCACTCGGAAACCGCCACGCAGCAATTGCGCGAGGCCAAGGCCAAGCGGGACGAGGTCGAGCGGTTGGCGAAAGAGATTCAAACGCTCGTGCGAGCCAAGCAGCTGAACGACCTGGGAAGCCGAATCGATCGCCTGCTGGAACTGCAACCTCAACACGCTTTCGCGCAGAAACTGGCGCAGCAACTTGCCGAGCGTCTGTTGGCAGCGGTCAAGCTCAAGCTGGACGCCGATGATTACCCCGCCGCCCTCCGGTTGCTGGACCAGTTGCCGCGTTCCGCACAGTCCCCGGAGGCGGAACAACTGCGGCACCAGGCCGAGGAATTGAATTGGCTGATCGAAGATCTCCAACTGTCTCCGGCGATCGACCCGCCGTTGATCGCGCTGGCCGAGCGGTTGCTGAAACTTCGCCCAAACCATCCGCAGGCGGGACGCCTGGTGAAGGCCATCCGCCAACGGGCAGCCCAGCGTCCGGACGACCCGCGGCACGCCGCGCCGGCCTGGGCGCCGCCGCGAGATTTCCGGCTGGGCTTTCCGGTCCACGGCTGGGCAGGGCTGCAGCGGATTGGCTGTACCGCGGATCTCGAAGCCCGTTTGCGGAACGAGCCGGGCCAATACTTTGTGGCTTGCGGCTTGGCGCTGCAGGGATTGGGACTGGCCGCGATCGACATCAACTTGTTGCCTCAGGCGGAGTCGGGCCTGTGGAGCAAGCTGCCGGGACTGCGGCGCAAAGGGCCGCCGTCCTCGGCGTGGGGCCTGGACTTGGGCATCGCCGGTTTGAAAGCGGTCCGGCTCGTCGCGGACCGCCAGCAGGAGACGGTGACGCTCGACGCGATCGAGTCGATTCCCTATCCGTCCGCATTGACGCCGCTGACCGACGACGTAGAACGGCAGCGTTTGGAGCGGGAGGTGATCGGGCAGTTCCGCGAGCGGCGCGGGCCGGAGGCCGAGCGGATTTGTCTGGCCGTTCCCGGCCTGAGCACGCTCGGCCGTTTTTTCGAGTTGCCACCGGTGGAACCGAAGAGACTGCCCGAAACGATCCAGTCAGAGGTCGCGTTCCGCTTCCCGACGGACTTGAGCGAGTTGGCCTGGGGTTACCACGCCTTTCCCCGTTCCGCAGCCGCCGCGGCACAACGCGCACCCCATCGTGTTGTGATCCAGGCGGTCAAGAAACAGGTCGTAGATCGCTTGCTGCTCCTCTGCAAAGATGCCGAGTTACGGCTGGACGTCGTGCAGAGCGAATGCCTGGCCCTGCACAATCTGGCCGTGTACGAGTTTTTTGGCGCCGTCTCCCCGCCCGGCGCCCCGACGGACGCGGTGGCCCTCTTGGACATTGGCGCGCGAGCGACCAACCTGGTGATCAGCTCCCCGGAAAGCACCTGGTTCCGGAGCATTGGGGTTTCCGGAGAAAACTTCACGAACGCGTTGATTCGGCCGTTGAAGCTGACTCATGAACAGGCCGAGCAGCTGAAGCGAACCCCGACTCGCGCCCGCCGCGTGTACCAGATCTATCAATGGCTCGAACCCGATTTCGTCCATCTGGTGGACGAAGTGGAGCGGTCGTTGCAAGCCTACCAGCGGCAACATCCCGAGACGCCTGTCGCTCAATTGCTCGGACTCGGCGGCGGTTTTCGCCTGCACGGACTCCTGCGGCGATTGTGCCGCGCGTCGTAAGGTCAACCGATGGAGATTCATCGCGCGAAATTCACATTTCCCTCATCAGATCTTCACCGGCAGACGGTCCAATTCGGATCATCTCAGCACCGTCTGGGACTTGTTTGCGGGAGGACCAGAAAGAGAAAGGAGGTCAGCCGACAGCAAGGCAGCAGAGGAAATTGATGCCCCAGTGGCAAGCGGGAGGAGCCGTAACGGCCTCCCTGGATGACGCGACCGTGTTGGAATGAAATTCCGATTAGACCCAGTTCATTTTTTCAGGAGCGAAGACAGATGTCGAAACGAAACCATGGATTTACGCTTGTCGAATTGTTGGTGGTGATCTCGATCATCGCCGTCCTTGCGGCGCTGCTGCTGCCCGCCTTGTCGGCGGCCCGCGAAGCAGCCCGCTCGAACACCTGCCGCAACAACCTGCGGCAGATTTTTGTCAGCATGGCGACCCACGCAGATCACGATCCGCTCGAGCGGTACTGCAGTGGCGCGTTCGACGGCCGTCGCGACGGCGTCGTCGATACCTACGGCTGGGTGGCCGACATGGTCAACTCGGGAAGCGGCAGACCCGGCGACCTGCTCTGCCCCTCCAACCCGTACAAGATCTCCGAGAAGATCAACGATTACCTGGGCGTGGCGACGTCGGTTGCGTCCGAAGGTGGTGACCCGGCCAAGGTCAACTCGGGTTGCAACCTTGTCCTTCAGACGCTGAGCGGTTCGGCGCTGACCGAGGGAGTCGTGAAACACATCATGGACAAAGGCTACAACTCGAACTTCGCCTCGAGCTGGTTCCTGGTTCGCGGCGGGCCGGCGCTGAGCTTCGTCAGCAATAACGTAGTGTACCCCAACGGCGGGGTGATCAAAGGCTTGGGGGGAAGTAAAGGCCCCTTGTCGCGGGCTACGGTCGAGCAGGGCTATCATCCCTCGTCCATGATCGCCTTGAAGTTCGACGCGAATGTAGGCGATACGAAAGAGGCCATTCTCGAGGACAATCTGATCGGCGCCGACGGCCGAGTCTATGGCCGCAAGGGGGATCGAACGGTCGAGTCCTTCAATGACGGACCGGTCCGAAATCAGCCGAATATGAAGACGTTTACCAACATGGCCTGGGGCAAAGGCGGCGATGTGATGGTAATCGAGCCTGGCGTGACCAATCTGTACGCCGTCGAACAACCGCCGGTCGGCACGGTGGTCACTTATCCCTGGGCAAACCTGCAGGACTGGCGGGACATTGCCCCCACCCATGCCGGCAGCGCGAACATCCTGTTCGCCGACGGGAGTATTCGCTCGTTCAAGGACACCAACCGAGACGGCTATCTGAATCCCGGCTTCCAGATTGATCCCACCATCACGGAAGCCGAAGTGGCCTCGACCGGCTATCGGCCTGGCCCCGTGGAACTGTCCCCGACCCAGATTTTCAATGGCGTGTTTGTCGAAAAGCAAACACTCAAGGGCAACTTGGACTGAGAGACTTTTGCGATGCACATCTGGCGCCGATTCTCTGTGGGGCTCACGCTCGTAGGATTGCTGGGCTGTGGGGGCAACGAATCGTACCTTCCCCCACCACGGATATCCAACGACGAGGAAGAATCGGCGGCCGTTGTGCCTCAGCCGACGGCGGCAACAACGGCAGCCTCCGCCGACGCGGTCTCCGCAGGGCAACTTGCGGAGGCCGTTGCCGCGAAGGCAAGGCCATCCCCGCCGGCGCCGGACGCGAACTTGCCCGCTGGGCAAGTCGCGACGCCGGCCGCCGGCGTCATGCCGGACTCCTCCGCCGTTTCGGCGGAGCATCAAGCCTCCTTGTCCGAACGGGAAGGGAGGCAGAGGGTGATCGACCAGTTATCCCAGATCGGCCGCGCGTGGCAGATGTACGAGGGACGCAACGAGTCCCCGCCGCCGCAATTCTTCGGCCCGCAACGATTCAGTTGGCGCGTGCTGCTGTTGTCGGAACTGGGCGAAGACGATCTGTATTCGAGGTTTTCCCTGGTTGCCCCTTGGGACGGGGAGCCCAATCGCGGGCTGTTGGCGCGCATTCCCAGCGTGTTTCGCTCTTTCGATGACCCGCAGGGCCGCACGACGATGGTCCTGGTGACCGGGCCCAATACGCTCTACCCCGGAGAACAAACCGCGCCGCTTCGTGACGGGGCAGAAAACACCATCCTGGTGATTGCCGTCGCCGCGTCGCGAGCCGTTCCCTGGACCGCGGCGCAGGACTACGAATTCGATGCCGCTTCGGCTCATGAGGACCTGTTCGGCCTGTATCAGGACTGCTGTTACGCCTTGTTCGGCGGCAAGACCGGCGTGCGGCGAATTCCCGCCACGATTTCGGACGAGCAGCTGCTGGCTCTGCTCACCCCGGATGGAGGCGAGTCGATTTCGGCTTTGGACGTGACGCGGGCGGCGACGCCGGAGCCGGACGACGAGCTGCGCCGATACCTGCGAGAACATCCCGTCGTGCGTTTTGCGCATCGGCAGGCCGACTCCATCGCCACGGCGCCCTCGGTGTCAAGGCCGGCCACGGGACCGGCCGCAGCGGCATCTGGCGCAGCGGTACCTGCCACAACCGATGCGGCCGCTGGCCACAGATCCGTTCCCGCGACCGCCGACGGGCTGTCTCGACTGGCCGTTCCTGATCCGACGGTCCAGCAATTCGCTCGCCGCGTGTTGCGGGAAATCCATCACCGCGATTACGAAGAAGCCACGACCGCCGAAACAAAACGCAAACTCGCCGAAAAACTGCTCGCGCTGGGCCAGTCCCTGAATGAGGATCCTGCCGGACGATTCGTCGCGTTACAGGCATGCCGAAAAATCGCCATGGAAGCTGGCGCGATCTCGACGGGATTGGCCGCCGTCGAAGCGATCGTACGCAACTTTGAATGCGACGGCGTGAGAGAAAAAGCGGAGGTGTTGAATGGCAGTCTGGGGCAAAACGTCTCGGAAGCCGAGAACCAAGAGATCCTTCGCGTGGCCGGACCTACGTTCAAGGCGGCCCTACAAGCGGACGCGCATGATGCGGCGGAACAGATTCTGGCGGCCGCGTTGGCCGCAGCGAGGCGCCTGGGTGACACGAAATTGATCGCAGAACTGGCGACGGTTCGAAAGGAACTGATGGCGGCGCGGAAAGCGTGGACAGCCGTCGAAGACCACATCGTCATCTTGCAGACCGCCCCCCATCACCCCGCTGCAAACCAAGAACTGGGCGCCTACTATTGCTTCGTCAAGCAGCGTTGGGATGACGGTTTGCCGTTGCTGGCACGCAGCGACAATCCCCGTCTGGTCGCCATCGCGAAACTGGAAGCCGATCGGCCTCAGACGCCGGACCAGCAAATCGCCGTCGGCGACGCTTGGTGGCAGCTGGCTGAAACCGCTCGCGAACATGCTTCCGCTATGCGGTCGAGATCTGCGTTTTGGTATCGCCAAGCGCTGCCGGCCCTGGCACCCGGTCTGGAGCGAATCAAAGCGGAAACTCGGATGGCCCGCGCGGCAGCCGACGAAGTAGGGTTCGCCCAAACATCGACCGGGAACGAAACCCGGAAGTGATGCTTGCGGCTCACAATGCCCCGGTACAAAGTCACTGGCATGGGGCTATCGCTCCTGATAGCGACCGAAAATGGCCAGATTGGCTTCCTGCTCGTACAGCAGGGCGTCGTTTTCGATGATCGCCGGGTCACCGTTCTCTCGCAGCAGGAACGACAGTGCGTACACCAACGTCTTGGGAAACCGTTGTCGAGAATGCCGGTATTCGTGGCACAAGACCGCCGCGATGGTGCCATCGTTCTCGGCAAACAAGCCGCTGAAGACCGTCAATTCGCCGCGCAAGGCATCGTATTCTCCCAATTGGCCGGTTGCGCTGCCGCGGGCCCTCGCGCGTTTGGTGAAGTGCAACTTGCCGTCCCGATGCGAGCGCCGAACCCAAGCGGCCACTTCCGGGTTCACTTCGTCCAGGATCGCCAACGCGGGTGCCAACGCCTGCCACCGCGCCGAATCGCTGGTCTCGGCATACATGCAGTGGGGATGAGAGGTGCAGAACGGATCCAGTTTCCTCGCCGGATGCAGGCAGCGGAACGTCGGCATCGGGCCATCGCCGCTGGCTTGCCAAACTTGCAACAGGCCGAACATCGCCAGGACGGCAACGCAGTACTTCAGACAGTAGCGTGGAACGTTCCTGCAGTCCGCTGCGACACGCCGCGTCCTCGCACCGACGCCGTCAAGAAGCGAAATATCTCTCGGCGCCACGCGCCCCACTGCCGGTTGCCACGCCCCTGCGGTGCTCATCGGACCTCCTCTTGCGGAGACACTCGCTGCCCCCAATCACCTGAGCCGTCTGGATTCGAGCGGGATCGGTTCAGAACAGCAGGAAAGAAGCAGGGCGAGCCGGCTGCCGGAACCATCTTCATCAAATCTTAGCAAATGAACGACGGCTTGCCTAATACCAATTGCTCGCAAATTGGCAAGGAAGACAGAGAATTCACAGACTCTTCTTCGTAAATTCACACGTTCTTCATGGATCGCCAGCAATCGAGCGAATGGAATCCTTCCGTGCTTTCTACACAGAACATTCACGGCCCGTTCATCGCACCTTCACACGAGACCGCTAGACTCCGGCCGTCGCTCAGGAAGCGACGTAGGCGTCCTCCACCGAGGATTCGCTGGAACAAGAGGTGGTCTTTCATGGTATGGAAAGGGAATTAGGAATGAGAGATTTTGGAAAGCGTTCGGCGTTCACTCTGGTCGAACTCCTGGTGGTCATCGCCATCATCGGGGTTCTGGTGGCACTGCTGCTGCCTGCGATTCAGTCCGCCCGCGAGGCTTCGCGGCGCGCCTCGTGCCAGAACAACTTGAAGCAGATCGGGGTGGCCAGCCAGAACCACCACGACACGTACCAGTACCTTCCCGGCGCCGCGTGCGATGGTCCCCACGTGACCTGCTGTAACGCGACCGAGCGAGTTGGCTGGGCCTGGTCGTTCTATCTCACGCCGTTCATCGAGCAGGGGGCGGTTTTTGACGAGCCCGACACCAGCGCCGGTGCGGCGGTCGTTGCCACCTCGGTGATTCCCACCTACTATTGCCCGACACGGCGGGCACCCAAGCTGTACGGCGCCTACGCCAAATGCGACTATGCGGCGAATGCCGGTACGGACATGAACGGGACGGATGGGGCGTTTCTTCGCCAGTGGATGGGATTGCCGAAACCTGCGGACAGCATTCTGAATCCGGCCGACCAGCACCGTCGATTCGCCGATATCAAGGACGGCTTGTCGAACACGCTGTTGGTTGGGGAAAAGCAGCTTCACGCGACGACCTTTGGCATCGCAGGCGGCGACAACGAACGCTGGAATAATGCGGGCTACGACGAGGACGTTGTCCGTTGCGGCTACCAGACGCCCGAACCGGACGACCTGCATCCCGACGATACGAAACCAACGTTTTGGTCCCGGAGGTTTGGCGGTCCGCATCCCGCGGGCGTGAATGTGGTTCGCGTGGATGGTTCGGTCGACGTCGTCTCGTACGACGTGGCTGCCGACGTCTGGTTGAATTTCTGCAGGATCCGCGACGGGAACCCCCTGCCGAGCAAGTTCTAGGAAAGGAAGATCCATGCGACGTTTCATGTCTGCTGTGTTTGCCCTGGCCCTGCTGGCCGTGATCGGCTGTGGCGGTGGCGAGGAGGTCGGGAAGCCGGATTCTGTGACGGAGGACCAAATCCGCGAGATGGACCGGGTCCAGGAAGAAGTTGATGCGGCCGAGCGGGAGCACCGAAAGCTCAACCCGTGAGTTAGCCGCTCGCCAGCGAACGTGGGCGTCGAATACGGGCCGTGTCGCGACCGTCCCGGCCGTATTCGGCGCTGCTCAAGCTGCAGCACCGAAAAACAATAGGAACCAACATGAGAAAAGCTTTAAAAACGCGACAGAAAACGGGGTTCACGCTGGTCGAACTCCTGGTAGTCATCGCCATCATCGGCATCCTGGTGGCCCTGCTGCTGCCGGCGATCCAAGCGGCCCGGGAAGCGGCCCGCCGCACCCAGTGTTCCAATCACATGAAACAGATCGGCTTGGCCCTGCACAACTATCACGAGTCATTCCAGAAATTCCCCTACGGCTGGGATAACCGCGGCGTGGGCTGGACGTTGCACCTATTGCCGTTCCTCGAATTGAACAGCATTTACAGCACGATCCATTTCCAGGAGAGCGGTCCGGGCAACTGGGATTCCGGCTCCGAAAACCAGGTCGCCTGCGAAACGGTGATTCCCGTGTATCGCTGTCCGACGCTGCCGCTGGCGGAGCACATGGACTACAACGGCATCGCGCGGCGCGTGCCCGCCAGCTACCGCGGTTGCGCGGGGTCAGAAGCGAGCAGCGATGATACCAGCACGATTGTTATTCCCGGTTCCAAGTCCCTGGAAAACCTCAAGCAAAACGGGACTTTCTATGCCTGTAGCAGTGTCCGCTTTCCCGATGTCTCCGATGGCACCTCGAACACGATCTTCGTGGGCGAGTCCCTCACGGATCCGGAATTCGTCAAAGACGGCCAGGGCATGGATTTCTGGTACATCGGTTCTCCGTCTCCAAATCGCCCTGCCGCGGAACCGCTGCCGGCAGCAACTCCGGCCAGCGGTCGGGGCTGCTGCCCACCGCGCTGCTGCGAGGCGTGATCGACGAATGGGAATCCGATGTCAAAGCAGAACTCGGCTACGAAGCATTTCCGGTGATGTGCCGCGGGGGGGGACGAACACGATCCGCTGACTCTCCAAGGCCGCGAACGCTGGCTGACAGATCTCTGTACGCAGTTGGACGTGACCCGCGAACAACTCGCGGGCTGGTTCTGGTCCACTGCTACCGCGACGCCATCGAACCTCGTGTCTCTTAGCAGACCCTGCCCACGTGAATCGTCGATGAAGCGAAGATGAAAGATGGGTGAAGTTGGGGCACGGTGAAGTTGGGACACAGCATTTTTGTAGAGGATATCAATATCCCACCGATTATGGGATCTCCAAGGCCTGCCCTTGAAGCTGATCGGCCAACAGCGTCGGAGAAAATGCTCCGCCCAGAGCGTTCGTACACGAAGACTACTAACGCCGGGCGGTGCGTCGACCTGTTTTGCCCGCGGGCACAAAGATGCTGCGGGACGGGAAGGCGGCCGGGTCGGTCGTGCGGCATCCGCCGCGGTCGAGCGAGCTCGGGCCACGCGAAAGCCCAGGTTGTTGTTCCGCCTCTCGGGCGCGTTCCTGTTGCGATTGGCCGGCCGACAGTTGTCGCCGTTGTTCAGAACCGCCAAGGATCTTACCAGCCTTCGTCGGAGCGCAAATGTCGTTTCGCAGCGTCTCGCTTTGTTTTCTCTGTGGCTCTGTGTTTTCAACTCTTGAGCGATTCGCTTCCATACCCATTGACGATCCGACGGACCCCGTCAACGAGCCGTACTTCGTGGAAGTTGATCAACCGGGCGAAGTGAGGATTCAGCAGGCGCAGATGTAACAGCGTTTGCGACTTGTCGATGGGGGGAATTTCGCTTTTTGCTTTGAGTTCTACGACAACGAGTCCGGCGATGCGGGCCTTGTTGCCGGCGGTGAACTTCTGAGCATCGCAAGGCTGCGCCTCCATTGAAGTTACCTCGGCCTTACAGTTTGAATGCAAAACCCGTCGATTCTCCGAGGATATTCCGAATGGTTCTTGCCCCCGGATGTCGCTGTTGGTGATTTGGTCGTTGCACCGCAAATAGACCAGCGCCAGCCGCTGACGGTCGTTCAGCGGTAATGTGGCGAACTGGTTCAGCCAAGTGACAGCCTCCGGGCTCATCAGCATGTGGTTGCGGAACATGACCCAGAACGAGGATCGCTTGTCGTCAAAACGCGGCGGCTCCAGGTTCGCCCGACGCATGGCTTCGAGCATGGCCCGAATGCCGCTGCCCCGGTTTTCCACCAAGTGGAGGTCCTCCATCAGACGCATGAGCACGCTGTTGCGGGTCGAGTTTTCCTCTTCCAGATTCTCCTCGGTGACATTCCCGAACAGTCCGCCGGGACTTTGGACCTCCAAGCGGTCGGCGAACAAACGCACCTGGATGTAGCTGACCTCCTCGTCGAAGGTCGGCTGCGCGCGGGCGCTGACGTAGCCGAAGATCTCGTAATCCGTCATTTGCCGGTTCGTGTTGCCGACTCGGATGTATGAGCCCTTCTGCAAACCGGCGGGTTTGTAGTAGCACGGTCGCTGGGCGGTGGGCACATCGGCGATGTCGACCGCAACGACGGTTTTGCCGTCAATGTCTTCCACCGTAAAGTCCGGTCGCAGCGCCGGTTCCATCTCGCTGGACGCCAGATCGCCGATCTCCGCTTGCAGCCGGAGCGGATTGGTTACGCCGACAACGCTGAAATCGGTGCTTTCGTCCAAGCCGAACAAAATGACACCACCGCCCGTTCGGTTGGCGAACGCGGACAATGCCTCGTACAGCCGTTTCGGTGTGCCGGCCCGGGCCGATAAGCCAATCGCAGACCTTGTTAATTTCGCGTTAAGGCGCGGCCGGAAAAGTCGGCCGGCTTGTGTTCCTGGAGTTGGATGGTCGCTAAGATGTGATGAACTCTCTTTTTCGCGAGCGATGCATCCCGTTCAAACAAGTAGAATGTCCCTTCTTCATCACCCCCTGTTCACCGCCCGACGCAATTCGGCCAAGCTACGCTTAGCTCATCCTCGTCTCGGGTTTCCCCTTCTTCCGATTCTCCCATTTCGCCGCCGCGTGCTGAATCTCGCGGTGATGGCGGAGCGTGCCTTGCAGAACCTCCGTCATGGCGTTCGAGAATCGCCCCGACGGGTCGCCGCCGAAGACGTGGGCCAGTTCGTGCAGGTATGGTCTCTGGATTTGCTGTCAAGAGCTGCGCCAAGACCGCTGGGAACTGGTGAGTTTGAGCCAAGATGCTCGGCTTCGCCTGGCTAATCTTGCCGCTGGATCTCGCCCCAGCGGTAGAAGGCGAAACTGTGATTGGCCGCGTCGATGACCGAGCCGTCGGGACGCGTGTCGAAAACGGTGTGCTTCATCGGTTCCTCGTGAATCCGATAGAACGGGGCCATCCAGATGTTCGGCGTGTTGCGGATGCGGAAGCCGGTCATCTGGGCGGTTTGTTCGTCGGAGCCGGTGGGGTGGATCACTGCGAAGATCAGGGCGATGCGGTCCGAGTCGATGATCTCGTTCATGACGCCTTCCGCCGGATAGTCCCCCTCGCCGTAACCGGTGGCGTAGAAGGTCACGTCCCGCGCGCCGATCATCTGCAGGGCCTTGTCCGTCTGGTGCTCGGAGCACAAGCCGTAGCCGACCAGCGGCTCGCGGTTGCGGTCGATCACCACGCCCTTGTTCAAGCCCCCGCCGGTGGCGGTCCACACTTCCAGGATGGTGCCGCCTCCGGCGCCGGTGACCAAGAGGCTGGTGCAGGCGTTGACATTCGTCCAGGCGATGCTGCTCCGCCGCCCCGCGCGCCACCGCAAGCCGATGGCCCCGGTGTTGCCGCCGTGGCCGCCGCCACGCCCCACCGCCGAGATGCTCAACTGCCGCAGATGCACGTCCGCCTCGGGATCGTCGGGCGTATCGAGGATCGGGCGGGGAACCGCCGCATCGGTGAATCTCGGCGTGTTCGGCTGCACGAGGACGTGCGATAGGATGGCGTGTTCGCCGACCAAGCGGGTCTTGGGACGCAGCAGTACGGTGTCGGTCAGGCGATACGTCCCCATCGGCAGGAAGACGGTGTCAGCCGCTGCGACGGCCCTGCGGAGTGCTTCGGTGTCGTCGGCCTCGCCATCCCCTTTCGCGCCGAACTGGCGAACGTTTGCTGCCTGCGAGACGTCGATGAACGGTGGCACGGAATTCCAGGTCGGCAGCTCCGACTGCACGGTCACCATGCCGCCGTCGGTGACCTTCCCCTCGTCGATGACCCGGCCCTCGGCATAGGTCGGGATCGAAACGACTCCGTCCGGCTTGCCGGCCAGCGTCTGTTGCGGCGAGCGATATAGCACGGTGGTGTTCAGGCCCTTGAGGTTCTGGACGAAGACTCGCGGCCCCTGCGTGGGCACGACGACGCCCTCCGCGCAGTTCCGTATTTCACACCCGATCATCGCCAACCGATAAGGCCGGCTGTGCTTGAGGGCCACGGGCGCGGAGTCAAAGGTGCAGCCGACCCACAGTCGCGAGCTGCCGTGCGGAGCGTAGTAGGCGGCTTCCTTCTGACCCGCGAATCGGCAGTTGATGATCGAGCCCCACTCAGCGATCTCGACCAAACCGAACCGCCCGCCGCGCACCTCGCACTGCATGGTCCGCGGCCCGCCCATGATCGCGCAGTACGTGTCATCGGCCAAGTCGAAGTGAAGGTTGTACAGGGCCGACCCTTGAGCGTTGTTGTAGTGAATGACGCAGGCCCCGGAATTGCCCGGCTCGACACGCAAGCGGAGATTGCGGACCTGGGACCAGAAATTGTTGCCCGGCCCGAAACCCGGATGCACCTTGTTCTGATCGGACCGGGCTGCGTCGTAGTCCTCCGGCCATCGCCAGGGCCAGCCGGGGAACTTCTTCTGGCCGCCCTTGTAGAAGGCGATCGGATCGCGGGGGAACGGGTCGGGATTCTCCGGGCAGTCGGGCCGGGCGGCGGACAGACGCGACAGGAAGACGTTCTTGACCTGCGCCGCGTCGCCGTAGCCCGGCGTATGGGCCCCCAGCAGAATCGTTGCCGGGTTACTCGCATCGGTGTCCAACTGCACGCCGGCCCAGAGGACGATCTGTTTCGACACGCGGTACGTCTTGCCGCGTCCGAACAGCACGCGAACCGGGTTGTGCCAAACGCCGTCGTAACCGTCGTCGACCGTTTTCTGGATCGCCTGCGTATCGTCGGCCACGCCGTCCCCCACGGCCCCGTAATCGTCCACACATCGCGTGCAGGACGGTAGGTTCGCCTCCACCTGCCCCAAACCTGTCAAGCTGACCAGCAAGACACCGCTGAGCGCTGCCTGAATCACGATCCTGCTCCTGTGTTGTGACATTGGTTTCCGGCCCGGCGGTGAAAGGCCATCGCCTTGGGCATCCTCCCTTGGGCGTCGCCTCGCCGCAGGGGAAATCTCTTTTTCCGCATCGTGGTAGCTACGGGCCGTGTCGAAGGGACTCCCGCCGTGCAAGTTTGCTGTCGTAGTTCATTGCTTCGTCTTCTCCGGGCCACCAGCGCCGGTAGCACACCATGATAGATTACGGCAATCGCCGCAGCAGAGCAACGGTAGCAGCGGGGCTTTGTGCAATTCGCCACCCAGGGCCGCTAGGCCGACGCCCCGTCGTATGTCCGCCGATTCGGGGGCGGAGGACAGGCGAACGGCGCGAGTCCCGACCGGTATCGGGAATGTCGAGCGGGTAGAATCAGCTTGCCATCTGCTGGATCAACTGCGGGCAGCGAGCCTGCAACTCGGAGGGTTGGCCCACGCTTGGTCGATACACTTAACCCTCACCCTTACTCGGATACCCTTAACCGACTTACTTACTCGTCAAGGCGTCGACCGATGAACCGATGACCGATGAAAGCGGTTCGGTTAAGTGTATCCGAGTGAGTGTGGCGATGAAGTGTACGGTTAAGTGTTGCCGACCAAGAGTGAAGTCCCTGGCGCAGCCGGTTAAGTTCAGGGCATGACCAGCGACGAGGAGACACGATGGCGAAGAAGCGGCCGGCCCGGTTTTCCAGCGGCGAGATCAGCATCCTGCGGATGCTCTGGGAACAGGGGGAGGCGGCCCTTTCTGAAGCGCACCGGGCGATGGAGTCGCTGGGCCACCAGGTGGGATACACCACGGTCCAGACTCGCCTGGAACGGCTCGTGCAGGAAGGGGCCGTCGCCAAGAGCCGGTCCCGACCGGCGAAGTACTCGGGGGCGGTCTCGCCGGAGGAGGTCAGCGAGCCCCTGCTGAACCTGCTGGTCGAGCGGGTCAGCGGCCCGGTGCCGTTGGTGGCCCAGTTGCTGCAGGACGCCTCGCTGACCCGGGAAGATCTCCGGGAACTGAAACGGCTGATCGGAGGAGCGGAACAGAACCTTCGCGGCAAACCTCAGAAGGGAGAGTGATCATGGACCCTTGGCCGTTGGCGATCCTGCGCGGTCTGGCGCGGGCGGCGCTGATCCCGTTGGCGGCCGCCGGCGCGGCGGGCTGGCTGGTGCGACGGCACTGGCCGCAGCATCCCCGCGAATGCCGGTTGGCCTGCGTCGAGGACAGCGAGTCGCCCCACGGGAAAATCGTCGTCGTGCCTGCCCTGGCCACGTACTCCCATTCGGCCTCGGTTAGCAGCCGATATCCGTCGCCGCCCGAGATCCTGACCGTCGCATTGGCGATCGTTTGGCCGTCTCGCTGGATATTGGTCAGTTCGTAATAGGGCGGCAACTTTTCCAACACGCTCAGCTTGTTACAGAATTCGATGGCATCGAACCAGCTTACCTGTTCGACTGGCAAATCCGACGTGTCCATGCCGCGGACCTTGTCGCTCCCGCCGCCCGTACTGGAGAACCAACTGGGGGTGACGCCCATGACTTTGGTGAAGACCGCTTGCGTCACCTCGTGCTTGCCGACCTCGAAGCCCTTGCTGATCTGGACCCAATGCCGTGGCTTTTCATGATCGGATCCGGCTTCCCCGTCGCGGGCCCCGCGCTCGTACTTGCCCGCCGGAACGCGGATCAGTTCCATGCCCAGCGAGTTTTTGTGTGTGGCCATCGCTGTCCCACTGCCAGTCGTTGATGGACGGGCAGGGCCAGCAACTGGAGGGGGGTGGTTAGCGTTAGTAACTGGGGCCCGATGAACCGGCCCCGGCGGCTCGGGCAGCGGCTTGGCGGCTTTCGCCTGCGCGAGCTGTCTCCAGTGCGCTTGACGTTCGGCCGCGGCCAATTGCTCTGCCAGCGATTTGGCTTGTTGCTGGGCCTGGGCCAGTTCGATCTTCAGCTGGTCCAAGACCACTGCTTTTTTCTGGAGTTACGAGTTCTGCTGTTCCAAGGCCGTCTTTTCGGCAGTCAGCTGAGTGACGAGTTCTGCGCGCTGTTGGGCCAGCTTCTCGGCGGCTGCGCGGTTGGCGCATCCCGCCGGACAGCTCGTGCGGGTAGCTGTCCGCCAACGGGGCGGACAGCCCCATGCGGGCCAGCGATTCCAAGGCACGCCGGTGCCGCTCACGGCGGGGCAGGCCGCACCGTTCCAGGCCCAGGGCGACGTTCTCCCAGACCCGTCGCCACGGAAAGAGGTCGTTGTCCTGACTGATGAAGCCGACGCCGCGCCGCGGGCCGAGAACCGGGCCGCCGTCGATGCTCACTTGTCCGGAGGTCGGGCGATCGAGTCCGGCGACCAGCCGCAGCACCGTGGTCTTGCCGCAGCCCGAAGGCCCCAACAGGCATGTCCGTTTACCCCTGACCGGCGCCACCGAGTGAAATCTGCACCAGGGGCGTGTTCGCCGCACGAATCGCGGGCGCAAAGGCGCGCATCATGTCCTCGGCCGTGATCTTCCAACCGATGACCGTGATCCCAAAGCGGGGCTGTTGGCCCTCGAAGGGGCGCTCGGTCAGCGTGTCGAACACGCCTTCGACCAACACCGGCCCCTGGCCGAAATCGACGATCCCTTTCAGCCGCAACAGCCGGTCCTGAATCGTCCGGAACGCCGCTTGGAACTCGCGACGGTTCGCGCTGCGGCCCGGAATCGAACAAGTCGCCAGTTGCTCGGGCGGCGCGACGGTGGGCGGGGACTGGCAGGGAACGTGCTGCAAGCCCTGGACGAACTCCCAGCCGACGCGGCCGTGCGTCACGCGCACTTGCGAGGCGCGGGGATTCAGGTCGCTCAATACGGCCGCCAGGCGATCCGCCCCCGTTTCGCCCAGCAGATCCGTCTTGTTGATCACCAAGCCGTCCGCCCAGGTCACTTGGACTCGCGACGCTTTCAGATAGGGCAGCACCTTCGTAAAATTCGGGTCCACCACACACAGGTTCGCCCGCACCTGGAACTGGTCGCGCGTCGTCGGCGTATCGAAGAAGTTCTTCAAATCGCTGGTCTGGGCCACGCCGCTGGCCTCGGCCAGCACCACCTCCGGTCGGATCTCGGTGGCGATCGTCTCCAGGGTGCGAACAAAATCCGCCTCGATGCACGCGCAGAACAGGCTGCCCCGATTGAGTTCGAACACGTGTTCCGCCGCCTGGTTCAGCAATTGTCCGTCCACGCCGAGCGTGCCGAATTCGTTGACCACCAGGGCTACGCGCTGCGAGCGCAACTGCGGGGTCGCCAGCAGGTGGTTTAACAGCGTGGTTTTTCCGGAACCGAGGTAGCCGGTAATAAGGTACACGGGGATAGGCATGTTGGCAGCACCGAATTAGGTATTAGACATTGTTCGCTAGTGGATGTCGGCGAGTATCGGAGACAGGGCTCGCGATGTCAAGATGGCGGGCCGCCGGCGATGTCGGGCTTCGGCGAGACCATCGCCGCGTTCTCTGCCGCGTCGCGTCCCCCCTTGACAGCTGGCCGTCAACCGGCAACGATCCAGGCATGAACAGCGGAAGCATCAAGACAGGCCAAGAGGACATCGTACTGGACTGGGACGACTGTCCGTGCGCAGGGCGGACGCTGGACAAGTTGATTCAGCCCGCGATTCTGGCCACGCTCGCCGCCGGACCGCTGCATGGGTATCGGTTGACCGAACGGATCGGCCAGTTGCCGGCCTTTGGAGGGCAAGAGCCGGATGCTTCGGGCGTGTATCGCTGTCTCAAGGCGATGGAGTCCAAGGGCTTGGTCGCATCCGCGTGGATCCTCTCGGATGCCGGTCCCGCCAAGCGGTCCTATCAGCTTACTTCGGCGGGCGAACGCTGCCTGCAGAAGTGGATCGTGACCTTGGAAGGCTATCGCGATGGGATTACCACGTTGCTCAAAGCTGCCCGCAAAGCAGTGGCGGGAAAGACGCCTCGTTCCGTGCCGCGCAAGGCCGGCCACGCGTCGAATTGACACACGATTTCGGAGGGTGCTGAGGTGGTCTCGTCGATCGTCGACAAAGCGTTGGATGACGGCTGTTTGGCCGAGCACGAAATCGCCGCCCTGTTCGAGGTCCCGTTGTTCACGGACGATTCCGCGCGGATTATCGCCGCGGGCCGCCGCAAGGCAGAGCAGGCATGTTCGGGTTGGGCTGAGGTCCACGCTCAGGTCGGGCTGAATGTGGCCCGCTGTCCGATCAACTGTCGGTTCTGTTCGTTTGCCGCCTGCAACGAGGTGTTCGAGCAGGAGACGGAACTGAGCGTTGCCGAGGCGGTGGCCCGGGCGCAGCTGGCGGAAACCGAAGGCGCCAGTGCGCTGTACCTGATGATCACCGCCAACTATCCGTTTGCCAAGTACCTGGACGTCGCCGCTGCGATTCGCCAGGCGCTGCGGCCCCAGACGCCCCTGGTGGCGAACGTGGGCGACTTCAGCTTGCCGCAAGCCCGGCAACTGAAACAGGCCGGCTTTGCCGGCATCTACCATGCCGTTCGCCTGGGCGAAGGCCGTGATACCAGCATCCCCGTCGAACGCCGTCTGAGGACAATGCAGCATGCGCGCGAGGCCGGCCTGTCGATCGGCACCTGCCTCGAGCCGGTGGGGCCCGAACATACGACCGCAGAATTGGTCGCCAAAACGATCATCACCCGCGACGCGCGGCCCGTGTACAGCGGCGCCGCGCGGCGGATTCCGCTGCCCGGCACCGAGATGGCCCAACTGGGAATGGTCTCCAAAGCCCGCATGGCGCACATCGTCGCCGTGGTCCGCTTGGCGCTGCCCCGGTCCGTTCCCGGCAACTGTACGCATGAACCCGACGTGTATGGCGCGGTGGCCGGGGCCTCGCTGCTGTGGGCCGAGGCTGGGGCCAATCCGCGGGACACGGCAGCAGAGACCGAGGGTCGGCATGGGATGACGACCAGCCTGTGCCGCGAAACCTTGCTCGACGCCGGCTGGCAGGTTCTGCCAGGACCATCGCGCTGGTTCGCGGCAAACGCCTGTCCCTGATCGTCCGCCGGGAAGATCGGCCAAGCGGACCGGAACGTCCATCGGTGCCGCCCGCCAATTTCACCGCGGCTCAGCGGTTCACTTTCGCCGCATCAGCAGCGACCACGACTCGCGCCGCACGCTGCCGTCGCGGTTTTCGACTCCCGAATCGCGCAGCCAGACAAAATCGAACAAGGCGGAGAAGTCGTCGCGCATGTCTTGCTCGCGGACGCCGGGCGGGGCGTCGCGGTTGCAGGACAGGATCAGGCACTGCGAGCCGGGCCGCGTCAGACGGCAAAGCGACTCGACGAACCCGGTCGCATCGACGTAGTGGACGTGGTGATAACAGCCTCGATCGAAAACCAAACCGAACGGTTCCAAATCCGGCAAGGCCAGCACGTCGGCCAGCAGCCATCGCACGCGGACGCCCGCCTGGTCCGCCTTGTCGGCGGCCAAGCCGAGCGCGGTGGGAGCGACGTCGACGGCCGTCACGTCAAAGCCTTGACTGGCCAAGTAGATGGCATTGGTCCCCGTGCCGCAACCGAGGGTAATCGCGCGGCACGGCTTGAGCGTGCCGCCTTCCACGGCTTGCTTTAATGCTGGAGCGACCAGACCCGTGTCCCAAGGAGCCGTGCGGCCATCGCGATAGGCGCTGTCCCAACGCTCGATCAGGCGAACGCCCTCCGGGCCGTGCGGCAGAATCCCCGCGGCCAGCGGCCGACGGGGGACTAGATCCTTGCCGGCCGGATCCTGGATGGCGATGCCTCCCGCGTCAACTCCCGGTTGCGGGAGCGTCAGGTGGAAAGTCCGCTGGGGTGTCGAGATCGCCAGGGCCAGCAAGCCGTCCTTCTTCTCCACGCTGGCCGTTACCGCCGCGTCGGATTCACCCGCGCTGCGCACGTGAAATACCTGCAGCAACCGGACGCCATCCGCCGTTGCCGGCAGTTCTATCCCATAGGCGTACACCGCTCCGTCCGCCTCGGAATGCCCGGGCAACCGCACCGCCGTGGTGTCGGCCGGCCAGAGTGTCTCCCACACCAGTTCCTGATCGCCGTCGGCAAGCTTCCAGCGCTTGCCGACCGCCGTCGGCTGGCTGCGGCAGCCGAGGGTCCAGCGCACCGCAGTCTGGCCGTTCGCCGGCTGGAGAAAATCGTCCAGGACAAAGATATTGGGCTTCAGCAGCAGGCAGCGGCGGATGAAGTGCGGACGCAGCGAGTTGTCGCCGGTCGACGGCGACTTGGGGAGGATGTGCGAAATGTCGCCGACGGCGTAGGCGAAATCGCCATGATCCTCGTAGGCCAGGATTCGCGCGTCGGCCGGAAAGGGATTACAGGACTGGGGCGAGTCGAACGCGGGAGCCGCGGCGGCGGGCCCGGCGGCGATGACGTTTCCCGCCAGGAATGTTTCCAGCGGGCGAACGGCCGCCGTCAACTCCGCAAAATCGGCGGCGACGGGCGCCGCGCCGCGGAGTTCGATGCTCGAAGCGCAGCACCATCCGACCGCTGCGCACAAGGCGACGGCCAAACGGCCTCGAAAGCGGCTTGCCGCGGCAAAGCGGCGCGACGTAGGTTCAGACCCTCTGTTCCGATCTCGGTTTGTCACGATGCGTCCTCCCGGTTGAGTTTGTTGGTTTCGTGCAGTGTAACGGGAACGCGGGCGATTGAGAACATGGCACAGTGACATGGCACAGCGGCCGCATCAAGGCTGTCAGGGGCCCAAGCCGCCTGGTACCGGCACGTCCAACGGCAGCGCGTGGGATCGGCAATACGTCGTGATGCAGTCGACGAACTCGCGTCCGTAATCGGCGAGTTTCTTGTCCCCGACGCCGTTGACCTGGCGAAAAGCGGCCAGCGTGGACGGGCGGCGGCGGGCCATATCGCGGAGCGCCGCGTCGCCGAACACGATGTAGGCCGGCACCTGTTGCGCCGCGGCTTGGGCGTGCCGCAGCCGCCGCAGTTCGGCGAACAGGCCGCGATCGACGCCTTCCCAGGACTGGCCGCCGCGAGCCTTGGGGGCCTTGGCCGATGTCGGCTGCCGCACGGGCCGCAACAGCCGCGGTGTGACTTCGCCTCGCAGCAACTGCCAGCCGGCAGGGGTGACCTGCAACTGGTTGTACTCGCCGATCTTGGTCAGAAACTCTTGACTGACCAGTTGCTCGATCCAATCGCGGACCGTCCGCACGTTTTCGTTTTCCAGCAGGCCCCAGGTGCTCAACCGATCGTGTCCCGACTGGACGATTCGCTGGTCCTTCGAGCCGATCAGCACCTTGGCGGTATAGTCGCCTCCGAAACGCTGTTGCAGGCGCATCACGCAGGAGAGGATTTTTTGGCCGACGATCAACGCGTCGCCGACCAGGTCCAATTGTCCCAGGCAGACATCGCAGGCGTTGCAGGACGAGGCGGGCCAGCGCTGGCCGAAGTATTCGACGATGGCCTGGTGGCGGCAGCGGACGCCGGTGCAGAAATCGAGCATCCCGGCTAGCGACCGCAGCGCGCCGTCGCCGGCTGCCGTTTCCGAATCCTCGATGATGCGTTTCCAGATCCCGTAGTCCTGGCCGGAGTAGAACAGGCAGCACTCGGCCTCCAAGCCGTCGCGCCCGGCCCGGCCGCTTTCCTGCTGGTAGTTCTCCAGCGACTTGGGCATGCCGGCATGGATCACGTAGCGGACGTTGGGTTTGTCGATCCCCATTCCGAATGCCACCGTGGCGACGATCGTGTCGGCTTCGTCCTCGATGAACGCCTCCTGGTGGCGGCGACGCTGGTCGTCGGTCAGGCCCGCGTGGTACGGCAGCATGCGATATCCCAAGTCCGCCAGGGCGGCCGTGGTCTGGTCCACTTCCTTGCGTGTGATGCAGTAGATGATCCCCGACTCGCCCCGGTGACGATCCAGCACCTCGCGGATCTGCCGCAGGCGATCATGGCGGCGCTGGACTTTGTAGACCAGGTTCGGCCGGTCGAACGAACCGACCAGGAATTGCGGATCGGTCAACTGCAGTTGCTCGGCGATATCGCGGCGCACCGCTTCCGAAGCGGTGGCCGTATAGGCGTGGATGCCCACGTTGGGAAACGCGTCTTTCAGCGCCCGCAGTCCGCGATATTCCGGGCGGAAATCGTGCCCCCACGAGCTGATGCAATGCGCCTCGTCCACCGCGACCAGCGAGACCCGGGCAGAGCGGAGGAACTCCAGGGTCCCTTCGGTCAGCAGTCGTTCGGGAGCCAGGTACAGCAGTCGCAAGCGTCCGCTGCGGACCTCGGCCGTCACGTGCCGCCGCTCGGCCGCGGACAGCGTGCTGTTGGCAAACGCCGCCGGCACGCCGCAGTTCCGCAGCGCGTCGACCTGGTCCTTCATCAGCGAAATCAGCGGCGAGACGACCACCGCCAGCCCGGGCAGGCACATCGCCGGGGCTTGAAAGCACAAGGACTTGCCGCCGCCTGTCGGCAACACGACCACCGAATCCCGGCCGCGCATCACGGAACTCATCGCCTCGGCCTGCAGGGGCAAGAAGCGGTCGTAGCCCCAGTACCGGCGCAGCGCAGCGGCCAGCGGATCGAGGATCGAGGCGTCGCTGGGGCGAAGGGCGGTCATGTTCGGTTGCCGGTATCCTGCTCGAAATTGCTTTTTCGCGGCCACCCTTGTTCTACCCGAGGCGAGCTTTCGTGTACACTGGACACAACCATCCCCCGTCCCTCAGGAGCCAGCGACATGTCACACCAGAGCCCATGGACTCGACGGAGATTCCTACGAACCGCGGCCGCGACCATCGCGGCGCCGACGATCATCTCGGCCCGCGCGATCGGCGGCGAGGGGGCGGTTGCCGCCTCCGAACGCATCACGATCGCTTGCATCGGACTGGGCGGCCAAGGGGTCGCCAATCTGCAAGCGTTTCTGCGGCAGCCGGATGCCCAGGTGGTGGCCTTGTGCGAAGTCGACGAGCGGAACTTGGCGCGCGCGGTCCAAGAGGTCAAAAACCGCACGGGCGCCGACTCGCCGCTGGCAACCACCAAGGATTTTCGCGAGATTATCGCTCGGCCGGATGTCGATGCCGTGATGATTTCGACACCCGATCACTGGCACGCTCCGATGTCGGTCGCGGCGGCCAAGGCGGGCAAGGATGTGATCTGTGAAAAACCCACGGTCACGGTCGCCGAGGGCCGCGCGTTGTGCGACGTCGTCCAACGGTACGGCACGGTGTATCAGACGGCCACCGAAGACCGGGCGGTGCCGCAGTACCTGCGGATCGCCGAACTGGTGCGAAACGGCCGGATCGGGAAAGTGCATGCCATCCACGTCGGTTTGCCGGCCGGACCGGGCGGACCCGGCAACCCTACGCCTCAGAGCGTGCCGCCCGGACTCGACTGGGATATGTGGCTGGGGCCAGCCACATGGGCGCCGTACTGCCCCGACCGCGTTCACTTCAATTTCCGCTGGATCAGCGACTATTCTTGCGGCATGCTCGCCGATTGGGGCACGCATCTGCTGGATACCGCCCAGTGGGGCAACGATACCGAACATACGGGGCCCGTCGAGGTGGAAGGCAGCGGCGAGTACTTTGCCAATGGCCTGTATGACACGGCGCATCACTTCGATTTGACCTACCAATATGCCGATGGCGTGATGCTGTACGTGAAGAGCACCGGCCCGGCGATCCGCTTCGAAGGCAGCGACGGCTGGGTCGGCAACACGGGCTGGCGGGCCCCCGTCCAGGCTTCCTCCCAGGCTATCCTGGACAGTGTCATCGGGCCGGACGAACTGCACCTTTATACCTGTCCCCAGGGCGAACATCGCAACTTTCTGGATTGCGTCAAGTCGCGCAAGGATCCCTATTTTCCGGCCGAAATCGCCCAGCGATGCAACACGATCTGCCACATCGGCAACATTGCCATGCAGTTGCGCCGCAAACTGCGATGGGACCCGCAGCACGAGCGGTTCGTGGACGACGAACCGGCCAACCGCTTGCTCAGCCGCATCTATCGGGAGCCGTGGAAGCTGTGATCCGCAAAGGCAGGGTGGCGTTATTTCGTGGGCGTCCTCTTTCCTTGGCAGGACGGGCACCCGTATAATCCCAGGTAGCGGAGAGCCCTGTGACACGAAATGCCAGCGGTTGGGGGACGGCGTAACTGCCAGGAGGACGCGTCGCCATGCCTGTCAACGACAAGCCGGTTGTGGGCCTGTGCTTAATCTGCCACGGCGATGGCTTTGCCCACTCGTGCTTTGCGGACGTTGTGTTGCCGCGTTGGGTCAAGCTCCTCAAGGATGCCGGCGCGCTGCCGACCATCGGTTTGCCGCTGGAGCGTTCCGCCGATGTCACGCGTCAACTGGATCAGGCGGATGCGTTTATCTACATAGGCTGGCAGGACTTGAATCCGGACACGAACGAGTACGGCCCGGAGGCGGCCGAGCACAATCCGGAAGTGCTGATGATCCGCATGATCGCCGAGCGGCAGAAACCGTTCTTGGGCATTGGCCGCGGCATGCAGTTGCTGAACGTAGCGCTGGGCGGCAGCCTGCGGTCGGTGCTGCGCGGCAACGGGCTTGGCCAACGGCACGTGTATCCCCACAACCCGCAGCACCCGCTGGAAACGGCGCCCGACTCGTTGATCGACCGGGTCTATCGCCGCTCGTCGGAACTGGTCAACAGCATGCACGAGTTTGCGGTCGACGAGCCGGCCGTCGGCTTCCGAGTGACGGCCCACGGACCTGCCGGCGTGGTCGAAGCGATCGAGCGCGACGCCGACCGCTGGCTGGCGGTCGGCATCCAGTTCCACCCCGATCCGTATGCGACCGACCTGGATCTGCGACTGCTGGCTGCGTTCCTGCACGACGCTCGCGCGCAGCTGCCTCAACCCGCCTGCAGCTAGCACCGGGCAAGTTCTAGCGTTCCTCCGCCTGTTCCAGCAGTTGGTTGTCGTAATCGTCCTCCAGGCGGCGGACCAGCTGTGCCAAGTCGTCATTCTGTTCGACGGCGCTCGACACCCCCAGTTCCCATTCGGTGCTGGCCGCTCGCAACGACGCCAGGTCCAGCGGCAGCTTGAGGATTTTGGCCAAGCGGCGCGTCACGGCCTCGATGCATAGCGGGTTGCCACCTTGCAGATAGCTGGGAATTTCGGCCACCAGCGACACCATCTCCAAGCCGGCAGGTCGAGCTCGCGTCATCAGATAGCTGGTAAAGGAGCCGGGCCCCGCGTAGCCTGTTCGGCGCAAGCCGTATTTCTCCATCTCGGGCAACAACTTGGGGTCGGAACAGGTGATGAACAGTCGCGGTTCGCGGGTATGCGGCACCGAACCGCCGAAGGAACCCACGAACAGAATACGGTAGACCCCCAGGCGGCGCGCAAATTCCAGCAGGCATTCGCCGAACGTTCGCCAGCCTAAATTCGGCTCTTTGCCGATAAACAGAACCAAATTCGCCGACGGATGCACGTAGAACACATTCTCGGGCATGCTGAGGGACTTGATCAAGCCGTCTTCGATTTCCACATGCGGCCGAAAGAGTGAGGCAATTTCCATCGAGCCCGGAACGTTGTACAAGTAAAACGGCTCGGGATCGATCTCTGCAATGGGCGTGGCTTCCAGCAGATTTGCCAACCGTTTAACGGTGCCCGTCGACACATCGCCGCCGTCCATCCAGCCGGAGAAGGCCAGGACGAGCGTCGCCTGCTGTAGCTGGGGACAGTCTTGCGTTCGATGGATGTGCGAGCAGGTATCCGACATATCGTTATCTCGTGCCCTGGTATTGTTCACAGGCGAGAATGCCGCCGGCAGACGGCACGCCCTCGACTAAGTTTCTTTGGCTCTATCGACCTTGCGGCACCGGGCCAGGATGTCTGCCGTCGTCATCGTGCTCGTCATCTTCTTCTTGGCTTCCGGCTTTGCGGACGGCGTCACCGCGGGAGCCGCCGGCGTTTCGGCAGATCCAGGTTCCGCGCCGGCGGTGCCCGCCTTCTTGGCTCGCGCCGCGGCTAGGATCTCTGCCGTCGTCATTTTCTTCTTGGCTTCCGGTTTTGCCGACGGCGTCACCGCGGGACCCGCCTGCGTTTCGGCAGGTTCAGGCCGGGCGGTAGCGCCCGCCTTCTTGGCTCGCGCCGCGGCCAGGATATCTGCCGTCGTCATCTTCTTCTTGGCTTCCGGCTTTGCCGAGGTCGTCACTGCGGGAGCCGCCTGCGTTTCAGCAGCTCCAGGCCCGTCGGCGGCACCCGCCTTCTTGGCTCGCGCCGCAGCCAGGATCTCTGCCGTCGTCATTTTCTTCTTGGCTTCCGGCTTTGCCGAGGTCGTCGCCGCGGGACCCGCCTGTGTTTCGGCAGATCCAGGCCCGTCGGCGGCACCCGCCTTCTTGGCTCGCGCCGCGGCCAGGATCTCTGCCGTCGTCATCGTCTTCTTGGCTTCCGGCTTTGTCGAGGTCGTCACCGCGGGAGCCGCCTGCGTTTCAGCAGATCCAGGCCCGGCGGTACCGCCCGCCTTTTTGGCTCGCGCCGCGGCGAGGATATCCGCTGTGGACATCTTCTTCGCCTCGAGTTTTCCCGTGGGCTGGCCCGTCGCCCGAGCCGGTTTGGCCTCGGTTCTTGGTTTCGCTGCCGGGGCGGCGCCCGCCCCTTTCTCAGCTCGTGCCGCTGCCAAGATATCCGCTACGGACGATCCCGCGCCTGCGACGGGTTTCTGCGCCGCCGGCTTGACCGACACCGCCGGTTTCGCCGCCGCTTTTTTTTCCGGCGTGGCAGCTTCCGGCGTCCGGGGCGCCGGCGCGTCCACGATCCGCAGGAAGTCCAAGGCGATATCGCACCAACCGATATTGTGATGGCTGTCAAACTCGACCAGAGCGCGACCGCTCATATTCACCGTCTTGACTCGGCCGATCATGCCTTTGAACCGCCGCAATTCCGGCGTCTGGACATCGACTTGCACGAACTTGTCGGTGAATTCGCCTTTCAGCTTCTCGATCGCTCCAAACACCATATACGTCCCTTTACTACGATCTCGCCCTTACAACCAAAGTTTTCGCTTGCTATCAGCGGAAAATCAAGGGCTGCTCAAGGGTTGGTATGCAGAAGGGGCAAAAAAAAGGCCCAGCCGTGGGGGACGGCTGGGCCATGGGGGGGGCGTGCGTGCCCAGGCGAGTCGGTGGTTGGTGGGGCGAGTTTGGAGGTCGACTCGTATTCCGACTTGCCGGGGCGGGGTGATGATGAGGGGCTCATCGCGGACGTCATCCGCCGCCTTATGCATCGGCTGGGAACATTCGCTGCAACCACGGATTCTGATGCCGAAGGCAGAACCGGTACAGTCCGCAAAGTTTCCGCCCGATTAGCCGAAACCGGCGGAAAGTTCGCGTTAACGAAATTGCCGGGAAAAACGCTTGTGAGGATCAGTCAAGCTACAGACAATGGGCGTGTTGAGCGAGTAGAATCCTGAATTGGATATCGTCATCGAGGCTTCCGGGTTTTCAAAAGCATTGGCCGAAAGCCTGCGGCACTCGAATCCATCCGTAATGGAGGAACGTACGTGGAGGAATTGCTTCTCGGACTGCTAGCGATCCTCGTATTAGCCGTCGTGGTTCTGGTTCCCCTTGTGGCCCTGATCCTTTCGATCGTGTTGTTTCGCCGTGTCGGCGACCTCCGTCGGCGGGTGGCCCGGCTGGAAACCACCGCTCGGGCCGCCGGCGGCCCGGCCGAGCCAGACGAAACGCTGGAATTTGTCGAAGCGACGGTCGTGGCGACGCGAGAGGTTCCATCGCACCCGGACGCGGTTTCTGCGCCGCTGCGGCCTCCGATCAACTGGGAGCTGCTGATTGGACGCAAAGGACTGGGCTGGGTGGCCGTGATTCTGCTCGTGTTCGGAACGGCCTTTTTTCTGCGGTACGCCTACGAGAACCAGTGGATCGGTCCGGTCGGCCGCGTTGCGGTCGGCTTGCTGACGGGATTAGCGCTGACCGTCGCAGGCTGGAGATACGACCGCCGCGGCTGGCGGATTTTTTCCCAGATGCTCTCGTCCGGCGGCGTGGTGGTGCTGTTCCTGGCGGTGTACAGCGCGTTTGGCTTCTATCGCTTGCTGCCACAGCAAGCCGCCGCCGCCTTTTTGCTGGCGGTCATTGTCGAATCCGCTTTGCTGGCCGTGCTGTACAACGCGCCGGCGCTGGCTTGGATGTCCTTGCTGGGCGGTCTGTTGACCCCGGTGTTGATGCGGACCGACTCGGACCAGTACCAATCGCTGTTCACCTATTTGGCCGTGCTGGATGCCGGCATCGTCGTGTTGGCGCTGTGGCGGCACTGGCCCGGTCTGGCGACCGCGGCGCTGCTGGGCACCCAGGGCCTGTTCTGGCTGTGGCACGCCCAGAATTTCCATCCGGAAAAGCTGGCGTGGGCGATCGGATTCCAGCTGGTCATCTATCTGCTGTTCGTCCTGCACAGTTTGACGGCCCACGTCTTTCGACGGCGGATGGCCGGCTGGGAAGACCTGGCGCGTTTGCTGTTGAACGCCAGCCTGTGGTTCACGGCGGCCTATGTGTTGCTGCGAACCGACTATCGGGATTGGCTGGGGCTGCTGGCCGTCGGCATGGCGATGGGGTACACCGTATTGGGGCGAGTGATGTTGGGCCGGCGGCCGGAGGATGGCCGTCAGTTGCTGACCGCGCTGGCCGCAGCCGTCGGTTTTATTGCCTTGGCGTTTCCGATTCAAGCCAAGGCGGAATGGATCGCGCTGGGGTGGGCAGCCGTGTCCGCCGCGTTGTGGTGGTTCGGGCTGCGAACCCGGGCGCCGACGCTGCGAGGTATGGCGGCGGTCGTCGCCGGACTGGCGGTGGGCCGGCTGGTGTTCATCGACACGCCGCAGCGCGGCTTTGAGCTTGCCGTGCCGATTCTGAACCAGTACGCCATCCCGGCGCTGGGCGTCACGGCTTGCTTGCTGGGATCCGTGCTGGCGGCCCGCCGGTTTTGGGCGACCTTGGGACACGCCGAACGAATCCTCACGCGTCTTGCGGGCGTGCTGGGCGTGATACTGTTGTGGTTCGTCTTGTCGGCCGATACCTACGGCTTTTTTCGTGCTTTGGCCAATGCCCAGTTATCCGGCCAAGACGCGGTCCGGATGCGTTGGCTGGGCCAAGTGGCCTTGTCGGCGTTGTGGTCCGTCTATGCGTTGGGCGTGCTGGCCGTCGGATTCAGGCGGCGTGTGGCCGCGGTGCGGTGGACGGCGCTGTTCCTCTTTGCCATGACGATCGGCAAGGTGTTCTTGCATGACATGGCGGGACTGAGGGAAATCTATCGCATTTTGGCTTTTTTCATTTTGGCAATCCTCTTGGGACTGGCAGGATGGGCCTATCAGCGGATCCAAGTGGATCGTCAAACGCGGGAGTCAGATGATCATGAGTGAGCGAATGCATTCTTTTCGCCGGCGAGGCGCGATTCCTTGGGGCTGGCTGGCGTGGTTGTCAGTCGTCGGGCTTCCCCTGTTGAGGATTTCGGCTGCGGAGCCGGAACTTGCGTCTGCCGAGCCGCCAAAGGACGCCCGGACGGCCGAGAGCGTATCGGCGTGGAGGTTCTTCGCCGAAGTACACCTGGTGGCTGCGGAAGACGAACCCCTGATCGACTTCGTCTTGCCTCCCAGCGTGTTCGACGCCGCGCGCGTCGATTTGGCGGACCTGCGGCTGTACGACGCCCAGTTGCGCGATGTGCCTTATGCCTTGCGTGTCCGCAGCCAAGTCGACACCACGGAAGCCGTGGCGGCGAAGGAGTTCAACCGCGTTCCGGGCCCGTCGGGAACCAGCCAGCTGGCGTTGGATCTGGGGGAGCAGCCGATCGAACATAACGAAGTCGAAATCCAGACGCCCGGGCGGAATTTCCGCCGCCGCGTGCTGTTGGAAGGCAGCGACGACGGAGAGGCTTGGAGCAAGCTGGCCCAACGCGACTTGGTGCATTTCCCCAGCGGCGAGAAAGCTTTTATCGACAAAACCTTGTCCTACACGCCCAGCCGTTACCGCTATCTGCGGATGACCCTCTCCCGCGACCCCCAGAACGACACCGAGGCAATCGAAATCGGCACGGTCATCGTCCGCCGCCGCGTGAAGATCCCCGGCGAGTTGGATGTCCGTGCGGTGGCGGTGGGCGAGCGGAAACCGGTGCGAGCGGAAGGCGGCCCGGGCTCCAGCTGGGTCATCGACCTGCAAGGCAAGGACGTGCCCGTGGACCGGCTATTGGTCACCGTCGCCGACGAGGCTTTTGTCCGCAACTATTCCATCGAGGCCAGCGGGCCGGCGGAGGCCAACGAGCGGTTCTGGTGGGTGACCAACGGCGTGTGGCAACGCCGGGCAGGCGAGCCTCAGCGAGATCTGGTGGCCGAGTTTGGCCAGGAGATTCGCGCCGCCCGCTTGCGGCTGGTCGTTACCGACAACCGCAATCCCGCGTTGCGACTGGAATCGGTGCGGGCGGCGGCTCCGGCCCGCGTGATCATCGCCCGGCAAACCGAGGCGGCCACCGGTCCCTGGCGGCTGTACTTTGGCAATCCCAAGGCCGAAGCACCGAACTACGATTTTGCCCGCAACCTGCCGCCGCGAATCGCCCCGCGGCCGGACCGCCTGCGGCTTGGTCCGCGGCAAGAGAATCCCGCGTATCAACCCGAACCGCTGCCGCTGACGGAACGGCTGCCGTGGCTGATCTACGTGCTGTTGTCCGCCGCCGTCGCCGTTTTGGCGTTGTTGATCGTCAACCTGGCGCGGGCCTCCATCCGCAGGTCCGACCTGCAGGCGAGCACGGTGGGAGCGGCAGAGCGCTAACCAGCTTTCTTTCGCCCCAGGCTGGTCATTATCAGCGTAGGGAGCACCGCGGCGGCGGCGAGCCAGATCAATTGGCTGACGGGTTCCAAGGGAATGACACGTTCGGTCTTGGCGATCGGCAGCAAGTACGCCATGAGCGATGGATAGAGAAATCCGATCAGCACCCCGCCCAGTAGGCCGCCCAGTGCTGCGTGAGCCGCCAGTCGGACGCCGCCGGCGGTCAGCCCGACTGCGGCACCGACACCGAAGCCCAAAACTCCCAGTCCCACGCAGTGAACCGTGATGGTCCGCGCCAAGGGGCTCGTCTCGCCGAGCGGTTGTGGCGAGACCAGCAATAGAGATGCGACGAGCCCTCCCGCCGCTGCCAATCCCCCGGCGATCAGTCCGCTGATCAGGGCTCGCCACCAGGCCGACGCAGCAGCGCTGCGCGAAAACGCCTCGACCCCGGCGATCAAAGCCGCCACCGCAAACCCCAGAATTCCCAGGGTCAGGGCCGCGTTCCAGCGCGTGGCCACCTCGGTAGCTTGCGCTGCCTGGGCCGCCAGATCCGGTGGTTGCGGCGAGGGCAAATCCCGCAGCTCCACGGGGATTTCGAATACGGGAAAGCAGCCTTGGAGAACGCCCCACGTCATCAAACCGCCGAGAAGTGCAGCGCTGCAGCCGCGCCAGGGGCCACAACAAATACGGGCCGGCCAAGGTGCGACGGCATCCGTCGGCGAGAGGCGCGACTGTTCCTGGCTATCGGACTCATGCGGATGTGTCATGCGGAAACCTCCACTCAAAACTGACCTCGTCCCAAGACTGTAAACCAAGGGCAGGCAAAAAGGAAGTCAGGCTGCCGAAAAAGCCGGGCGCTGCCCAAGCGAAACGTGGTTGCGGCCGTCGCGCCCGGAAACCGACGGGCGACAACGTCGCCGCGATCGTTGCGGTGGGAGAATCTGCTCAGGATAACGAAGCCAGCAGAATCTCCGCCTGTGTGTACCCCTGACGATCGATCCCAACTTGGCGAATTCCTTCAGAAAAACTTGACATTCGGTGAGCGTTTCGATAGGTTAAGTCTGTGGAAATTGGGGCTGTTGTGTCGAATGAAGATTTGATCGACTTGTTGCCGGTTTTCTCTCCTTATTCTTTCACTCGTTTCTGAGGGTAATCATCATGGCCCGACTTAGACAGAAAAGGTGGCTTGGTTTTACGTTGGTGGAGTTGTTGGTGGTGATCGCCATCATCGGCATACTCGTAGCGTTGTTGTTGCCCGCCATTCAAGCCGCGCGCGAAGCTGCCCGCCGCACGCAGTGCAACAACAATCTCAAGCAATTGGGCCTCTCCTTGCAGAATTACCACGACACGTACATGCGTTTCGCCATTGGGGCGATGCACCAAGACCCTGCAACGACGCCTGTCGCAGACCTTTGGGCGGGCGGCAAGCATCGCAAGGGTTCACCCCTGGTCAAGCTTCTGCCCTTCGTGGAACAAGGCAGTTTGTATGACAGCCTGATTCAAGTCGACGACGTCGAGCAGCAGCTGTACAACTTGGGTCCGCGTCCGCAGATGCCGCCGTATCGCTGCCCCAGCGATCCCTACGAGAACGCGAATAATCCTCCGTCGAACTACGGCATGAGCATGGGCAACCAAGCCATGCCTGGTCGCAGCTGTACCATGTACAATCCGCCCACCGGCGGCAATATGTTCGGGACCGGCCCCGTTGGGCATGGCAGCACGGCTAACCCCAATGAGGTTTCTGGCGTGTTCTCCCGGTTTCATTGGTCGGCCAAGATGGCGGACGTGACCGACGGCACCAGCACGACCATCGCCATTGGCGAGATCATGCCAAATTGCGGCGATCATCACCGAGGCGGCTGGTTCAACTCCAATGCCCTGTGGACCGCGACCACGGCCCCCATCAACTATCCCACCTGTCCCGGCAAGCCGCCGGGGTTTGCCGGCACCGATGGCTGCAATGCCGATGGGAATTGGCAAACTTCGCAGGGCTTCAAGTCGCAACACCCGGGCGGAGCCCTGTTTGTGTTCTGTGATGGTTCCGTGCATTTTATTGGCGATGGCGTCGAATACCGGACTTATCAGCGTCTGGGCTGCCGCCGCGACGGCGAACCGGTTGGCCAATACTAATTCCTTCGAGCTATGAAAGGTCGTCGTCAGCATGCGTTTCCTGAAATTCTCTTCGATGGTGTTGTCCCTGTTGACCATCCTCTCGACCGGATGTGGCAGCTCTGCACATCCGGATGTGGTTCCGGTATCGGGGACGGTTTCGTACCAAGGGCAACCGCTCGCGGGTGCCCAGGTCGTATTTCACAACGACAAGTCTCCACGAGCTGCTGCCGGCGAGACGGATGCCCAGGGCAACTTCAAGTTGACGACTTTTGAACCGGGAGACGGGGCGGTCATCGGCGAGTATCGCGTGAGCGTGGCGAAGATCCAGAGCGATGCAGAGCTGAGCAGTGCCAGCGCCGCGGATCCCTCCGCCGCCTACAGTCAGGGCATGAATGCCGCTGCGTCGGGCGACATGTCATCGGTGCAGAAGCATGAACTGCCCACCAAATACGCCAACCCGGAGACGTCGGGATTGACCGCCACGGTCAGCAAGGAAGGCCCCAACCAGTTGTCGTTCAAACTGACGGACGACTAGCCGCGAGACTGCCGAACGCGCGGCAATCCTGTTGGAGTTGACGGTTCAGCTCGCCTGGCTGGACACCGTCCGGTGAAAATGGGTGCCAGCCCACATGAGGGTGCGCCTGACGTGTTCAGTTCACGTCATCGTGCGGTTTGCATGGCGAGTTACGCTTCCAGTTCCCGGCGCCAGCGTTGCGGCATGCCTCGCCACGCTGCACCATAGTCGCCAAACCTGGTTCCACCGGCACGGGGCCGGATGGGGACGACGTGCGGCCATGTGGCCGGGTTCCGCGGTTCGGACTAATCGTCGCTACGTCGCTGCAACGTTGCATTGTAGCATTTCCGTGCGCGCGATTGCTTTCCCGCGTCCGAAATCCTCGGCGGGCCGTCCCCCTGCCGGAAAACGCGAGTTTTCCCAATCTTTTCACAAGAACTTGATCCCCGGGTTGGTTCACCGCAGGTGCCGATCCAGTTCCACGACTCGTTCGGCCGTAACGTGGGGCTTGTTCAGCGAGGGGACGTAACCTCGCAGGCCGAAGATGCCGACTTGCTTTCGCAGGTATCGCTGCAAGTTCAATCCCGGGGTGGGAGAGACGTAGCCCAGCACCTCGCCTTGCGCGTCCAGCAACGCGAATGGCGGCGCCGTGCCAGTGGTGGAATGCACCGGCACCAACCAGCCGGAGCCATCGTACTTGACGCCCGCCGCATCGCTGGCGGCCGTTTCGGCAGCCGCGGACACCGCCGGTGGGGGACTGGATGCCGCAGGCGGCGTTGCCTGGGCTGTCTGCGGCGTCGTTGGCGGTTGGGTCATGCGGCTGTGTAACTGTTCGAATTCGGCAATTCGCTCGAGCAACCGCCTCGCTTGGACGCGTTCCTCGTTCGTCTGGTAACGGATCAGGTTCGCTTCCACGCGCCGCCGTAACTCGGCCAACTGCCAAGTCTGTGCGTCGCCCGCGACCATCAAAGCCAAATCGACTTCGAGCTCGTCCACGCGCTGCCGAGGCGGCGGCGTGCGAGAACTCCATTGGTCCGCTGACGAAACCGGCGCCGCTGCCGGAACCGGCTCTACCGGGATCGCGATAGCCGGCACGGACACAGCCGGCGCGGACGCAACCGGCACCGACGCAATCGGCGCGGATGCAACCGGCACGGACGCAGCCGGCACCGACGCAACCGGCACCGACGCAACCGGCACCGACGCAATCGGCGCGGATGCAGTCGGCGCGGACGCAACCGGCACGGACACAACTGGCGCGGATGCGACGGAAGCCGCGGTTCCCGGCGTGGCAATCAGCGGCATCGGTGTCTCCGGCGTCGCTTGGCCTCGATTGGTTGCCAGATCCGACGCTCTTTCTGCGGCCGGTTTGGCGGCAACTGGCTCGCGATCGCCCGCTGCTCGAACCCAGCCGTCTGCCTCGAACGAACTTCGGGGCGCGACCGCCGGGCTTGGCGAATCGGGCTTTGAGTCGGGCGTTGGCGATTCTGGGCGAGCCGGCACCGTCACTGGGATGGCGGCTTTGCGCTTGAACTCGTCTGCTTGCACCCAGCGAAATTCGCCGGACGGCGGCGCGATGCGGCACCAGGCCTGGTCCTCGGATTCGGGAGTCTCGTCGTCCCACTTGTCGAGCAATTCGACCGGTTCGTCCTTGCGGAGCCGGACTTGCGAAACGTACGTCCGCACCGCCTCGGTGCGGGAACCGACGCAAGCCAGGACGTCGTCCGTCACCGCGACGGCCACGCCGGATTCAGCACCGGCTTTCAATTGGCGACGTTCCACCAGACTGAAACTGCCCGGCGGCGGACGGACAGCGAGCCAGCCGTCCTTTTCCTCGCGGTACACTTCGAGCCGCGCGCCTGGGGCCAGCCGATCCGTCGGATAGAATTCAAGACTCGGCCCGCTGCGCAGCGTCACGCCGTCGGGCGGGACGGTTCGCGTATACGGAAACTTGGTTTCCGCACGGCTTGCACCGGCCGTCGTCAGGTAAGCGGCAAGGAAGAGTAGGCCCGCTGCGCGCATGGCAGTCACTCGGAGGCAAATCAGATTTCAATCCAGGCTAGCACCGACGCTTCACGACCTCGCAGTTCCAAGCTGCCAGCCTGTCATAAACAGCAGCCTGGGCAAAACACTCAGCTTTCACGGCATGGTCTGACGAATAATCCGCTCTAACGCCATCTCCAACGGACGGCGTACACTGTTCCGAAGTCACTTTTTAGCCAAAATGACGGATCGGCTCAATACCAACAAATTTCCTGGCAGAAGATCAAACGGATCCAGCAGAGCAAGGGAGCGGTGTTTTCCGGCGGTCTCGCAGCCCTGGACGACAAACCTGCGCAAGGCTCGCAGGCGGAATAGGAGTATAATGGATCCGCACTAACGAACTCCTGGTCACAGACGCAACCGAACCTGAAACGCAGTCGTTGGCGATTCCGGCGTTAACATCATGAGATTCATCAGCATCTTCAACGAAGTCATCGGGCCCGTCATGCGTGGGCCGTCCAGTTCGCATACCGCCGGTTCGTATCACCTGGCGGCGCTTGCCAGCTCGCTGCTGGGCGAGAAACCCGTGGGGGCCGAATTCCTTTTTGATCCGGACGGTTCTTACGCGCGCTGTTACCAAACCCAAGGGTCTGACCTCGCCTTCACGGCGGGCTTGCTGGGTTGGCCCATCACCGACGACCGCTTCCCCCGCGCCTTGGCCCTTGCGCCGGTCGAAGGGTTGCAGGTGGAGTTTCGGGTCGAGAAGCTGGCGGGGACAACAAACCATCCGAACACCGTCCACCTGCGATTGCGAGCGCGCAGCGGACGCTCGCTGCAGGCGATCGGCCAGTCGGTCGGTGGCGGTGCGGTGGAAATCACCTCCGTCCAAGGCTGGCCGCTACGTCTGGACGGTGGCTGCCATGAAACACTGATCGAGTTGGACGAGGGAAGCGAGGCCACGGCGCGCGTCGCGCTCGAGGCCGGACAGGAGAACCTGACGCCCGTGCAGCGTTTCGAGCGGGACGGGCGGGTATTGCTGTTCGCCCGGCGGCGCAATCCCCTGGCGGTCGAATTGCGGAACCGACTGGCCGCGCTGCCGGGCGGCACGCGACTGTTTCCCGGGACGGCGCTGAGCTTCGTGAAAAACGGACCGCAGCTTTTCGACAGCGCCGCGGGCATGGTGAAATTCGCCGAGCAGGAACGTCTCTGGCCGGGCCAACTGGCGGCGCGCTACGAGGCGACGCTGCTGGGGCTGTCGGAGCGCGAGGTGATCGCCGAGATGGCACGCCGGGTGGACATCATGGTGGCCAGCGTGCGCCGCGGGCTGGGCCAGGACCTGCCCAGCATGCAATTGCTGCGGCCAACCGCGGCGCGCATTTACCGGGCTGACGCGGAGGGAAGCTTGGCCATCGGGGGCCTCCACACGCGGGCTGCCGTCCGGGCCATGGCCGCCATGCACGTCAATTGTGGCCAAGGCGTTGTCTGCGCCGCGCCCACCGCCGGTTCGGCGGGCGTGATTCCCGGCGTGCTGACAACCTTGCTGGAGGAGAAACACGTGGACCGGGAACAGCTGGCGCTGGCCTTGCTCGTCGCCGGCGCCGTGGGGGTCATTGTGGCCGAACGCGCCACGTTTGCCGCGGAGGTGGCCGGGTGCCAGGTCGAAATTGGAGCGGCGGGCGCCATGGCGGCGGCGAGCGTGGTCCAAGTGGCAGGCGGTACGATTCGCCAGGTGTGCGATGCGGCGGCGATCGCCTTCCAGAACACGATGGGTAGCGTGTGCGACCTGGTGCAGGGCATCGTCGAGATTCCCTGCCACACCCGTAACGCCGCGGCCGCCTCGGCGGCGTTGATCAATGCGGACCTCGTTCTGGGCGGCTATCACAACCCCATCCCGCTCGACGAAACCATCGACGCCGTCTACGCCGTAGGATTGGCCATGCCGGCCGAGTTGCGCGTGACGTCGCGAGGCGGGCTGGCGGTGACACCGTCCGCCCAGGCTCTGCCGAAACTCGCCGGCAGTTGTGCGTGTCAAGGCTTCACCACATGACCCCTTCCGAACTTGGAATCCAGCGATGAACGCGAATCAACTCCTCTTCCTTTCCGCCGCCGAGGTCCGCCGTGCGCTTCCCATGCGCGAGGCTGTGGAGGTGATGAAACGCGCCTTCGCGGCGCTGTCCGCCGGCGAGGCCGTGGTGCCGCTCCGCTCGCACGTCGAGTTGTCCCCGCACCACGGCAGGCTGCTGCTGATGCCGTGCTATCACCGTTCCACGGATGCGTTAGCCCTGAAAGCGATCACGGTGTTCGACGACAACCCGGCCCGCGGACTTCCCCGCATCCAGGCGCTCGTCACCCTGTACGACGGCACCACCGGCCAAGTGCTGGCCATCATGGACGGCGCCGCCGTCACCGCGATCCGCACCGGTGCGGCTTCCGGGGCCGCGACCGACTTGCTCGCTCGCCCTGACTCCGTCTCGGTGGCCATCCTGGGCGCCGGCGTCCAAGCCCGAACCCAATTCGAGGCGGTGTGCGCGGTGCGCGCCATCCAGTCGGCGTGGGTCGCGGATCCCATTCCCCAGGCGGCGGAGGCTTTCGCGAGGGAAATGAGCGAGGCGATGGGCATCGCAGTCACGGCGGTGACCAGCGCTGCCCAGGCGGTGCGGCAAGCCGACATCCTCTGTGCGGCCACGACGGCCCCGACCCCCGTTTTTGCGGACGCCGACCTGAAGCCGGGCACGCATATCAACGGCGTAGGTTCCTATCGACCCGAGATCCAAGAGATTCCGACCGAGACCGTGCTGCGTGCCCGGGTGGTGGTAGATCATCGCGAATCGGCCCTGGCCGAAGCCGGTGATCTGTTGGTCCCCATTCAGCAAGGCTGCTATTCCGCCGATCGCATCGCCGCGGAACTCGGGGAGATCATCAGCGGGAGCAAGCCGGGCCGGGCCGACGCCAACGAGATAACCTTCTTCAAGTCGGTGGGAGTGGCCATTCAGGATCTGGCGGCAGCCTCACGCATCCTGGTGAACGCTCGGGAAATGGGCCTGGGAACCCTGCTGCAACTCTGACGTCGCGGGACGATCGAGCCGGTGCGCTGCCGCTGGAAATGGATTGTTGCACAACTCGGTTCGTTTGCCGATGGAGAGACTTTGAGGGTGTTTTTCCTGGCCAGAATCCCCAGCCCCTCGAATTCCGACGACGGAAACTGCGGCGAACCCGCCAAGTCCCCTTGACCCCGGCCGGAGAATTCGCATAGATTACCCACTTGGCCCGCGGTGCAATTGGCAGCACGATGGAAGTTAATTCCACGGTGTTCGGCAAACACCTCGGCACGCAAATTGGATATTCCTGTCCCGTAGGCTAACGGTAAACCACCTGACTCTGGATCAGGTTTTCTTGGTTCGAATCCAAGCGGGACAGCTACTCTTCACTTCGCACCGCTCCCGGCCGAGGCCGGGCCCAAGCTGGCGACGGAAGTTCTGACGAAAGAACGGGACTCTCGTCCCAATCCGCTTCCGCCTGAAAGCGGGGTTCGTGTCACTGGCACCTGGGACAGCGGTTGCAGAAGGTTCCACGGTGTGGTCAGCGCTGTGCGCGGGGCGTACAGACCCGTGGGCTGGCCAGCGCTGCTTGCCTGCTTTGGATCGCTCGTTCGGCAGCGGCTGCGGGTGTCAACTGGATCGGCTGTGGCCCGCGGACAGGTCGGTGCCTGCGATCGGCCGTTTTTCGTTGCACCACGGCGCGACGCTCTGCCTCGCGAGTATCCCGTCTCCTCAGCAACTCGGCGATCATCACGCTCAATCCAAGTCCGACGAGGAAGACCGCACCGGCGGCAAGCGCAAGCGTTTCGATCATAACTCACCTTTCTGTTCTGCTGGCATCGGTATTCGTCAGCGAACGCTTGGACCTGCGCGGAAAACAAGAAGTTCCAGGTTTCTCTGGAAATGCCGCCTCGGACAATTCGGCCCGCTTACCGGAAATGAAAGACGGCCGCAGTGCTTCAGCGATTGCCAAAGCACTGCGGCCGTTATGCGAGACGAGCGCGGCGGACCCGCCGGGAGGGTCGGGTCCTGTCGCGTGTTAGAAGCGGAACTTGAAGTAACGAGTAATCTGGAAACTGAGGAACTGAGAAGCAACGAAAGCGCCGAGTACAGCGACGCCGTACACCGAGACCATGGCGATGGCAAGGATCTCAATCATGACTACATCCACCTTGACAAAAAGCATCCGGGAGACACAAAACGTAACGGTTGGTTCAACGGCGAGAGAAACGGGAAGGGCGTCAAGCATCCGGAGTGGGTCAGGTTCCAGAGCCAATGTCCGCCACTGGGAAAGTTTAGGTCACAAACTGTTCGGACTACGGGAAGACGTCCGAATTTTCCGCAGAATTTGGGAGATAGGCGGAGAAAAGAGCGGCGAGTGCGAAGGCAAGGCGAACGCCGGTCTTGCCTGTTTTGAGGAGAATGCCGCCGAACATCAAGACAACCCGCGGAGCAGCGAGCGGCGGTTTGGCATGGCGTTGGTCAAGGTCCAAGCAGCGTGTCCGCGCCGGCGACTGGGGAACGAGTCTTCGCGGTGCCGGCGTGTTTCTTCTGCGTAGGACGGACGGCAATCCGTCCTACAAAAACGTTCTTACCCCGTCAGGGATGACCTTGGCGGCCGTTGCTGTGATCGACGGCGGTCACACGACTTCCCAGCCGGGCCGATATTCTTTGCGAATGTACTTGTCCGCCGCGGGGCAATTGACCGCCCGCAACTCCTTGGCATCCCACTGGAGTTTCTGGCCGACACGATAGGCCACGTTCCCCAGCAGAACGGCTTCGGTCAGGGCGCCGGAATAGTCAAAGTTGCAGGTCGTCGGCGAACCGTCCTTGCACGCTTTGATCCACTCGGCGTGGTGGCCGATCGACGGCGGAATCGTCTGTGCCGGCGGCTTGAAATCGGCAAACTTGTCCGTCGGGAACAGGCGATAGTTGCCGTAGTCGGCGTACATTTTGCCTTCACTGCCCACAAACATCACGCCGTTGCCCGGCACCCGCTCGCCCGCCACCTCGCGGGGAATCAGCGTGCCGTCGTACCAGGTGAAACGCACCGGCGCCAGGCCTTCGCGCTCGGGGAATTCGTAGCGGACGATCAGTCCCAACGGACACGTTTCCGGATGGACCTCCGGGCCTTCGGCCTCGCAACTGGTCGGATGTCGCAGCTTGAGCGCCCAGAACGGCAGATCCATGTAATGGCAGGCCATGTCGCCCAGCGTGCCTTGCCCAAAGTCCCACCAGCGGCGCCACTGAGCCGGATGATAGCGGCCGGGCGAGAACGGACGATACGGCGCCGGCCCCAGCCACAAATCCCAGCTCAGATTCGGCGGCGGATCCTCGCCGACTTCCGGTCGCTCGCCGCCGCCCCAGCCTTTGCCGACCCAAACGTGGACCTCGGTCACATCGCCGATCGCTCCGGACTGGATGATCTCGACCACGCGGCGATAGTTGTCTCCAGCGTGGATTTGTGTGCCCAACTGGGTGGCCACGCCGTGCTTCTTGGCGGCCTCGGCAACAATCCGGGATTCCTGGACCGTATGCGTCAACGGCTTTTCGCAATACACGTGCATTCCTGCCCGGATGGCCCGAATCGCGGCCGGTGCGTGATTATGGTCGGCCGTCGAGACCACCACGGCGTCGATCTTGCCGGCTTCCTTGTCCAGCATCTCGCGATAGTCCGCATAAGTCCGGGCGTTGGGAAAACGCTGCGCAGACCGTTCGAGATAGTTCGAGTCGACGTCGCACAGGGCCACGATGTTCTCGCCCTCGACGCCCCCGACGTTAGCCCCTGCCCGATTGGCCGTGCCCACGCAGGCGACGTTCAATTTCTGGTTGGGCGACGTGGATTCCTGAGCCGATAGCTGGCTCCATACGCCTCCGGACAACGCGGCGAGGCCGAGACCGGAAGCCTTGAGAAAGTCACGGCGATGGAAACGCGATTTGATCGACATGCATTGCTTCTCCCAGGTAGGTTGTTGGAGCGGAAGGATTGGATAGGGGAAAGCTTACTTCAGTTGGCCCGCAACCGCAACCAACGAAACCCGGCAATTTCGGGACAGCCCGAGCGCAGAAGATGGCCTCTCCGCAACACGAAGGGCCACCGCCGCCAGCCCTCACTTCAATTCCTTGATCCGCACGTTGCGATACCAGACCAGCTTGGCTTCGTCCTGAAAGCCGATATAGCCTTCGAGGGGACGGTCCTTCAGCGGCGTCTTGTCCAGTTCCAGGTCGTGGATCTGCTCGCCGTTCAGTTCAACCTTCAACCGGTTCCCGTGGCAGGTGATCACGTAGCGATTCCACTGGCCCGCGGGTTTCGCCATGTTCTTGGATGGCGCCGCCGTACCGATCACGCCACCGCAGTCATGGTTGCCGGGTTTCGCCAGGCCGTGCGTGTCCAGGATCTGGACTTCAAAGCCGCTGTTGACCTGGCTCATCCGATCGCCCACGCGAAGAAACACCCCGGAGTTGCCGCCGGCCGTGATCTTGAATTCCAGGTCGAGGACGAAATCCTTGTACTTGCGGGCGGTGGTCAAGTAGGCGTCGTATCGCTGCCAGCCTTTTTCCCCGGGACGGGGTTGCAAGGCGATCACTCCGTCTTCCTCGACAATCCAGTTTCCCGTGGTGACCCAGCCGTCCAGCGTCTTGCCGTCAAACATCGGAACGAATCCATCGTCGGCTTGGCCCGGCTCGACCGCATGCACAAAAGCTGTCGCTAGCACGGTCCACAGCAGTCCGGCGATCATGGTACGTCTGGTCATGGTTGTTTTTCCTCTCTCACAGGTTTTCCAATCGAAGGCACATCCCGCAACGCGAAGCTCGTTTTTCGGGGGCTCGTTTTTCGGGGCTCTGGGCGGGTGTTGTCCTATTGTACACGCGTTTGGGCTGGGCGGTCCTGAGCCGCACGGTCGCCATCCGCTCGGATGGCGACCATGCGGATGGATGGCTTAGGCCTCGATGACAATCGCGCCGGACGGGCAGCCGTCCGCGGCTTCCTGGGCCGATTCCAGCAGATCTTCCGGAATCGGGTCGACTTTGACATCGACCAAACCGGCGTCGTTCATGGCGAACACATCGGGCGCCACTTCTTCGCAAACGCCGCATCCCGAGCACAGCGTTTCGTCTACGATAGCTTTCACAATATCCTCCTCAAAAAACGGAACGTAGCAGGGTATCCACCGAACGGGCGGGACACGCGCCCGCGGTGCAGTGCTCCGCCCCGCCGACGCATTCTACGACCAGCCCCACAAGGTCAAGAAGATACACCAAGAACCGGTTTGATCACAAGCGGGGGCCAGAACGGACTGGCCTGCGATTTTCTCTATCCGCTTGCCTCGTCGTGCGTTTCGCAGTGCGGCGGCGCCAGCAACGGACGCAAAAAACGGCCGGTATGGTTGTCCTCCAGGGCCGCGATGTCTTCCGGAGTCCCCGCCGCCAGCACGTGCCCGCCCGCCTCGCCGCCTTCCGGCCCCAAGTCGATGACCCAATCGGCGCACTTGACGACTTCCAAGCTGTGCTCGATTACGATCACCGTGTTGCCGCGATCGACCAGCCGCCCCAGCACGTCCAGCAGCCGCCGGATATCGTCGAAATGCAGCCCCGTTGTGGGCTCGTCCAGCAGGTACAGCGTGTGACCGGTGTCCACGCGGGACAGTTCTGCCGCCAGCTTGATCCGCTGGGCTTCGCCACCGGACAACGTGGTGGACGGCTGGCCTAGCGTCAGGTAGCCCAGGCCCACGTCCTGGAAGCTGGTCAAACCGCGATGGATGACGGGAAAATTCTCGAAGAAGCTCACCGCTCGATCGACGGGCATCGCGAGCACGTCGGCGATCGACTGGTCCCGGTAACGGACTTCCAGTGTCTGGCGGTTGAACCGCGCGCCCTGGCACTCGCTGCACGTGACGTACAAGTCCGGCAGGAACTGCATCTCGATCTTTTTCAGCCCGAGTCCTTGGCACGGCTCGCACCGTCCGCCTTTGACGTTGTAACTGAAACGCCCGACTCCGAAGCCTCGCTGTTTGGCCTCGCGGGTACGGGCGAACACCTTGCGGATCTCGTCCAAGGCGCCGATATACGTTGCCGGACTGCTCCGCGGCGTGCGGCCGATAGGTGCCTGGTCGATCTGAATCACTTTGTCGATCAGCGCCGCCCCGCGGAGGCTGCGGAACGGACCCGGTCTGGGCGCCACGCCGCCCAGACGGCGAATCAGCACGGGCGCCAGGGTCTCGTTGATCAGCGAACTCTTGCCCGAACCGCTCACCCCGGTGACGCAAATCAGGGCTTCCAACGGAAACCGCACATCGACCTCGTGCAGGTTGTTGGTCGCGACGCCTTCGAGGACGAGCGACCGCGATTTGGACAGCCGGCGACGCGTCTCGGGCACCGGGATCTGTTGCTGGCCGCTCAGGTATCGCCCGGTGATCGAATCCGGATTCCCGCAGATTTCGTCGAGCGTGCCTTGCGCCACGATCCGGCCTCCGTGAGGGCCGGCGCCGGGCCCGATGTCGATCAGCTGGTCCGCCGCCCGCATGATGGCTTCGTCATGCTCGACGACCAGCACGGAATTCCCCTGCTGTTGCAGGTTCCGCAGCGCGTCGATCAAGCGGCGGTTGTCGCGGGGGTGCAAGCCGATCGAGGGCTCGTCCAGCACATAGCACACGCCCACCAGTCCCGAACCGATGCTGGTCGCCAAACGGACACGCTGCAGTTCGCCGCCGCTCAGCGTGTCGGCGGCGCGATGCAAGGTCAGATAATCGACGCCCACGTTCTGCAGGAAAGCCAACCGCGGGAGGATTTCTTTCAGCAGCGGCTCGGCGATCGGACGCTGTGCCGGCGAAAACTCCAGCCGCTCGAAGAAACGCGCGGCCGCGGCGATGGGAAGCAGGCAGATCTCGTGGAGCGTCCGCCCGCCGACGCGGACACCATTGGCCTCGGGCCGCAGCCGCGAGCCGAGGCAGGCCGGACAGGTGACCCGGCCTCGAAATCGCGCCAGCTCGCTACGTCGATCCTCGTCCGTCGCCGTTACGTACTCTTGTTCGATCAGGTTGAGGATTCCCGCGAACCCTTGCCCATCGCCGTGCAGCAACTCCTGCAACGCCTCCGCCGACAGGTCTTTCAGCGGCGTGTTCCAGCCGGCGCCATGCTTTTCCAGAACGCCGACCAGCCGCTCCTTGTGTTTCTTCAGCGGGTCCGGCTTGACGCCTTTCCAGGCAGCGATGGCTCCGCCGGCCCACGTCAAGTCGACGTTCGGCAGCACCAATTCCGGGTCGAACTGCTCGACGCCCCCCAGTCCTCCGCAACGCGGACACGCGCCGTACGGACTGTTAAAGCTGAACGTACGCGGCTCGATCTCCGCCATGCTGATGTTGCAGTTCGGGCAAGCGTACCGCGTGCTGAACAGACGATCTCGCCAGGGACCGTCGCGCAGATCGGTTTCGCCAGGCGGCGGGTCCTGATAACAGGCCACCAGCAGCCCCTCGCCGTGCCGGACCGCCAGCCGGACCGACTCGCCCAATCGGGAGGTCATGTCGGGACGGACGATGATCCGGTCGACCACGGCGTCGATGAAATGCTCGCGGTGGGCGTCGAGTTCCGGCGCATTGTCCAGGTCGAAGACTTCGCCGTCGATCCGCACGCGGACAAAGCCGGCTTTGCGGATCCGTGCCAAGGCATCTTCCTGCTTGCCGCGGCGGCCGCGAACCAGCGGGGCCAGGATCAACAGCCGCGTGCCCTTCGGCAGCGCGGCGAGTGCCTCTTCGATCTGCGTTTCGGACTGTTGCCGAATGGGCTCGCCGCACTGCGGACAGGAGGCTTCGCCCAGCCGGGCCATCAGTAGCCGCAAATAATCGTAGATCTCGGTGGCCGTCGCTACGGTGCTGCGCGGATTGACGCTGCCCGGCCGCTGGTCGATGCACAACGTCGGCTGCAGCCCCTCGATCGAATCGACCTCCGGCCGCTGCATCTGGTGCAGGAACTGGCGGGCGTACACCGACAAGCTCTCGATGTATTGCCGCTGACCCTCGGCATACAGCGTGTCAAACGCCAGGCTGCTCTTGCCCGAACCGCTCGGTCCGGTGATCACGACCAAACGCTCCCGCGGAATATCGAGATCGACGTTTTGCAGATTATGCATCCGCGCGCCGCGAATGCGGATGACTTCTAAGGCCGCTCCCGCCACGGGCTCCGCCAATGTTTCCAAGTTTCTCCTCCCGGCAACCAGGGGGGCTGACGCCCAATGCCACTTCCTTTGTAGCGGCACGGCGCGAGCCGTCCGGTATTACCGTCGCAAAACCGGGCGGCTTGCGCCGCTCCGCTAACGAAAACGCCCCCAATGGTCCCAAAACAAGCGGCATTGGGCTGACGCCGCTGGCTACAACCTGTCGTCCCCCTCGGGACGAAGTCGATGTTCTCGAATTCCTCACTCCGCCCGCAGCAACTCCAACGTCAGTTCCCCCGAGGCCACCGGCACGGTCATGCGGGCCGAGGTGGATGCGTCTTGGGTCAGGAACGGCCCGACGGCGCGCAGACAGGCTTCGAGCAATTCCAGCTCCCAAGCCAGCGGCGGGCGGACGGCCAGCCCAGGATTGACTCGCAGCACCAGCGGGTAGGCTTCCGGGCTCGCGACGGGCCAGCCTTCACGCTCGGCCGCGTCCAGGTCGCGGACCGCGATCTCGAACGCTTCGCTGTACACCACAGACAATCCCGAATTGCGACGTTCCGCGCCGGGCTCGTCCCGCAAGACGGCTTGCAAAACATCCCAGTCTTCGTACATCGCCAGTCCGAACGTCACCCCGGACTGGCCGATTACGACCAGGTACCAATGGTTGGCCTGGAACTTGTCACAACGCACCTCGATCACCGCGTCGCTTGCCACGTTGTGCCACGGTCGCTGCCGATAGAATTCCGCTGCCGCCTGGTACAGACCACCGACGTGACGCAGCGTGACGCCCGGCGTATCGATCATCGCCGCCAGCGGCTGGCCGCTGTCCAGGTGGGCCGACAAGTCGTCCAGCACCGCCTCCAGCTGCTCCACTTGGTCGCTGACCGCACAGGCAACGCCCAGCGGCTCCAGATAGGGCTGCAACGCATCGCGAAGGATGTCGGAATAGACCTCGATCCCCTCAGGCAGATGCGGGCTGCCCGTGGCCGGGGAGACCATCGCGGTCAGGATCGTCTCCCACAGCGTCTCGCCACTGGGCGGCTCCAAACCCATGCTCTGTCCCAGAATGGACATCGTCTCGGAACCGAGGACCAACGTGACCCAGGGCCGCTGCGGCTCGCCCTGGTCGGTGACCCAAGTCGAAAGTTTGCGCGAGGCGACTTGCCAAATCTCGCCGACTTCTTGAGGCAAATCGGCGACGCCTTCGGCCAGCCGTTGCCGTTCGGCCACGGACAGTTGCACGGCGGCGCTCGCTTGTTTCAGGCGTGCGAGCAGGTCGTCGATAAACTCGCACTCGGTGATCTGTCCGCAGCGGACCGAAATTTCCGCCAGCTTCGGTACCCAGGATTCTCGATACCTTTTGCGCAGCACCTGGATGGTCTCCGGTCGCCGCGGTTCGCCGTCCGCGGGCGTCCGCATGGCGTCCAGGACAGCGGCCAGCACTTCGCGGGGCGTCGGTCTATCGTCGGTACCCAGTGGCACCAGGGCCACGATTTGCTCCTCGTCGGCGTTGGTGATGGCCAGCGCCCACACCGCCGCCGCATCCGGATGAGAGCATCCCAACCGCGTTTGCCGGACATCCACCTGCCAGATCTCGCCAGCGGCCTGCGGCAAGTCATTGACGCTGCCTTTGAGGAAACTCCAGGACGGCCGGCGCGGGCTGCGCCGGCCTCCGCGCGGAGCGATCTGCAGCGTCTTCCGCAGCCAAGCGGCAGCACCGGGAGTGCTCCGCCAGCCCGCCAGGAACTCGGCGGCATAGCGGATCGCTTCACTCTCCTCGCCCGGCGCGAAGATCTGGGGCAATTGCTCCGGCAGCATGACATTGCCCAACAAATAGTCCGCGACGAACGGATTGGCTGCGTGAGCCTCACGCAGCAGTGCCTGGGAATCCTCCGTCTCGCCGTGACGGCGATAGGCCAGCAAGGCGCGGCCGAAATCCCATTCCGCCGAGGCGTCGTCGGGATACTCGTCGATTTCCAACGCCTGTCGAGCCAGATCGAAGCGGGTTTCCCCGTCGTCCGTCTGGTACGCTTGTTCCACCAACGCTTGAGCCTGTGCCCGCGGCGACGGGGCCTCCTCGCCCGCGTCGTGGCGAGGCAAATGGTGACGCACCAGCTGTTCCAGGGCGAGCAGCGCCTCGATCGATACGACAGGCGGCGGAGTCAATTCGTCCGGGGTACGGTTGTTCGCACTGCCTTTCCCACTGCCTTTCCCACTGCGGCCGCCGGAATCTTCTGGGGGTCGGCGTTTTTTCTTCGACATGCGAGGGCTCCTTCCACGGATCGGTCAACACGAAACAACGCGAAACAACACAACACGGCGGATGGCGTCATTCTGTCCGAACGTTCCAGGCAGAGCAAGTCTTGGATGTTTGCGAATTCCTGTTCGTTGCCGCGCGTACCAGCCAGCGCGCGGGCCAGGACGTGTTCGTCACGACGGCTCCGCCCCGGCGGTTTTCAAGTTGATGCCCAGACGGATTCCCGGCGGATCGAGGTTTTCCACCGTCAACGAGCCGCCGAACGAGGCCACGACGCGTTCCGCCACGGCCGGCGCCAATCCCAGGTCTCCTCCTGGCGTAATCGAGTCGCGAACGGCCAGCACGTCGAAAAATACGGACATCAGTTGGGGGGGAATGGATCGCCCCGTCGCTTCCAGCGTCAGGCGGACCGTGTCATCGTCCGCGCTGGCGTTCAACTGCAGGGCACGGCCCTGGTGCGAGAACTTGATCGCGGTTTCCAGCAGCGATTGCAGGGCCCTGCTCAGCAGTTTCTTTCGGCCCTGCACAAGCGGCAAGGCGGGGAGCGGTGGCGGCAAGCGAACGCCCCGCGCGTCTGCCAGCGCAGCCGCCTGGTCCAACGAGACTTGGAGGACCGTGCTCAGCGGACAGGCTTCGAGGCCGGCGGCGCCCGTCAATTCGATTTCCGTAAGCAACATCGCGTCTTCGAGGAGCGTGATGATGCGTTGGCGGGATTGCTCGAACATCCCCCGCAATTTGTTGGCCGTGGGTTGGTCGCCGCACTCGCGGAACGCCAGTTCGGCGAGCCCCAGTACGCCGGACAGAGGCGTTCGCAGTTCGTGGGAGATGAGCCTCAGAAAGTCGCTCTTGGCTTGATCCAAAACGGCCAGCCTCGCGTTGGACTCGGCCAATTGCCGAGTCCGAGCGTGAACCAGTTCTTCAAGCCGTGCATTCTGCGCCTCCTGTTTCTGCTGCAACCAGTGAAGCGTCAGGTGGGTTCGCACGCGGGCCTCGACTTCTTCGATCTGAAACGGTTTCGTGACGTAGTCGACTCCGCCCGCGCCAAAGGCTTGAATTTTGTCCAAGGTTTCGCTCATCGCGCTGATAAAGATCACGGGGATCTCCCGCAGCTGAAGATCCGCCTTCAATTGGCGGCAGACTTCATAGCCGTCCATGTCAGGCATCTTGACGTCGAGCAGGACTAAATCGGGGGGGACGTTGCGAGCCGCTTGCAGGGCCAGCTTGCCGCTGGGAGCGGGCCGGACCTTGTAGCCGCGATCCCTCAGCAGGCCGGACAGCACCTGCAAATTGGCCGGGGTATCATCCACGATCAGGATGTCCGGCTTGGTTTTCCAAGCGGGTGGTATCGGGTTCACCATGTGCCTCCGTTCTCGATGACGCAGATCAGTCTTTCATATTCGTATCGCTCGGCCAGCTGCTGCAAGGCCAGCGCGCCGCGCGGATCCAGGCTGCGTCCCTGATCGATCAGGGCGAGCAGTTGCTCCAGATCCGCATTGGCGATGGCCGCTCGCATGGAAACCATCAGATCCGCCGGCCAGCGGCCGAGATCCAGACGCTCCGTTTCCCCGTCGAAATCGGCCGCCGGCGGGATGTCTTCCGAACCCTCCGCCGCTTCGCAGAGGAACTCAACGCCTGTGAGCCGACGGATCTCTTCCAACAACTCGATGGTTCGGAACGGCTTGCTCAGGAAAGCGTCTGCACCGGCTGCCAACGCTTGACGGCGGCTTTCTTCAAAAACGCTGGCGGTAAGCGTGATGATCTTCGGCAGCCACCCGCCGGGGCCGGCTCGAACGCGCCGAATGACCTCACAGCCATCCATCCCCGGCATCCGCAGGTCGATCACCAGCAGATGCGGCCGCCAGCGTTGGCAGGCGACGAGGGCGGACGGACCGTCTGCTGCTTCGTCCGTTTCGAACCCCAGCGCGTCCAGGGTCTGCCGAAGCAGCACACAAGTGTCTTGGTGGTCGTCCACAACTAGCACCCGCCGCGCCGGCTGGCCTGCCTGCAGCCGTGTGACACGGCGCAGGTTGGGCTGAGACTGGATCGGTTCGTCGGCTAGCGGCGCCAGCCGGACTTCCAACCGAAACACGCTCCCTTGGCCCGGCTCGCTGCGCACGGTGATGTCACCGCCCATCAGCCGGGCAAACTCCCGGCTGATTGCCAGTCCCAGTCCCGTGCCGCTGCCCGCGTCTCGCCCGCTCTGGGTCTGTTCGAAATGCCCGAACAGCCGTTCCAACTCTGCCGGCAGAATCCCGGGCCCCGTGTCCTCGACCTCGGCCCGCAACCGCCAAACGCCGGCCGCTTCCGTCTCGCCGGACACGCGCAGCACGACGTGCCCCCGACGGGTGAATTTGACGGCGTTGGCCAGGAGATTGATCAACACTTGCCGCAGCTTGCTCTCGTCGGCCTGCACGCGGGCGGGCACACCGGCAGCGCGTTCAATGACAAAACGCAACTGCTTGGTTTCCGCACGTTCGCGGAACATCAGCTGCAAATCCCGCAGCAGCACGTCCAAATCACACGGCCCCAGATTCAACGAGACCCGGCCGGCTTCGATCTTGGACATCTCGAGAATGCCATTCAGCAAACCGAGCAGGTGCTCGCCGTTGCGGTTGACGGCATCCAAACGCTGGCGTTGCTCCGCCGTGAGGGCCGGGTCGGCAAGCAGCAGTTGCGAGAAGCCGAGGATGGCGTTCATCGGCGTGCGGATTTCGTGGGACATGTTGGCCAGAAAGGCACTCTTGGCGCGATTGGCCGCCTCCGCGGCGTGCCGCGATTCCAACGCCTCCTGCATCGTGCTCAGCGCCACTTGCCGCGCCTCCTCCAACTCCGCCGTGCGGCGGCGAACCCGTTGCTCCAATTCGGCGTTCAATTCCCGCAAAGCCGCCTCGGCCTGTTGGCGCGCATGCCGTTCTTCGACCGCCACCAGGGCGTTTTCGATCGCCGATACCAGGCGTTCGAGATGGTCCTTCAGGAGGTAATCGGTGGCGCCGATCCGCAGGCAATTCACCGCCTGCTCGTCCCCCAAGGCGCCGGTGAGAACCAGCACCGGCACCGCCGGACACGTCCCCGCGGCGAATCGGATCGCCGCCTCGCCGCCGTAACCGGGAATGCCGTAATCGCACAGGATGACGTCGAACGATTCCTGTTCCAAAGCGGCTTCGAACGTGCGTTTCTCCGTCACGACAACGACTTCGCAGGCCAATCCGTCGGCTCGGAGCTTGCGCTGCACGATTTCGGCATCGAAGGGACTGTCCTCAAGGTGCAGGATCCGAAGGGGATGTTTCATCGCGGTTAGAACGTAAGGGCCTGGATGCGATCTGCCATCAGCCGGGCCCCCAATTCATTGTACGCGATGGCGGCCGCACAGCTCGGTGCCGAATGCACGATGGGTACTCCGATTTTGAGGGCCTGCAGATTCTGGTCTCCGCAGGGAGGAATGACACCGACCATCGGACACGTCAACTGACTCCGCGCGTAGCCGACCGTGATCAACGTGCCGGCCGAAGACTGATGGAGGATCAACAACGCGCCCACTCGACCGGCTGCGATCTGACCAGAGACGATGCTGGCAAACACCCCTTGTGACAAGCCCAGGCAGGTCGCTTCCAATTCGAGCGTCAGGACGATGAAATCACAGACGAGAAGGGCTGCTCGAGTGGCCGGGGACGCCAGATCGGGAAGGTCCACGATCACAAAGTCGAACATCCCTCCGAGCGTGTACAACAGGTTCTCGGCTCGCTGCGTTGCGATTTCGCGGCGATGATCGATCGTCGGCGGAGCCAGTAATACCTGGACGCCGCTGCGGTGGTTCGTCAAGTACTTGCTCACCGTGACTGAATCCAAGTTGCCGTCGGCAGCCTGAGCGAATAACACCCCAAGGTTCCGGTCGGTTAGAACGTCCAGTTGCCGGGCCACCGTGCCGGGCGAGGCATGCAACTCCAAGAGGACGACCGATCGCTGGGGAGCCGTCATGGCGAGGGCGGTGTTCACCGCTGCGGTCGTGACACCCACGCCCCCTTTGGCGCCCAGAAAACCGATCAGCCGCCCGCGTTTCCTGAGAGGAGTTGCTCCTGCGGCGCTGGCGACCGCGGCGGCGCGGTTACGCAACGCCGCTCGCACTCGCGTCCGCACAATCAATTCCGAGAACGGCTTGCAAATGTGATCGATGGCCCCTTCTTCCAGGCTCGCCGCCACGTCCGATTCCGCCGTCAAGGCCGTGATGATGATCACCGGGATCTGGCTGGTACGGTTGTCCGCCTTGAGCCTGCGGAGCGCCTCGATACCGTCCATCACGGGCATCATCACGTCCAAGAGGATCAAGTCCGGCATTTCCCGGTCCACGATCTCCAACGCCTGTTGGCCATCGCCGGCCTCCAGCAGCAAGCATGCCTCGCCGCCGAGGGTGTGACACAAAATGGTTCGCTGGATGTCGTCGTCGTCGACAATCAATATTTTGGGTGGATTCATCTGCAGGATCTCTGGTGTGTTTCGACAAGCCATAGTATCCCTCGATTGCCAGGGCGATTACAAGCCCCCGACGTCGGGAACGAACGCAGGAAGCGGTCGCGATCGGAATCCCCAGGCAACCGGAATGCCACGACCCGCCGCCGATGCCGAGGAACGTTTCCTCGTCAGGCAGGGGGCCGGTCTTGCCGGCGGGCACGCTCACGGCAACCGTCCCAAGCAGACCAGGCAGATGTCATCCGTCTGCGGGTGGTTGCCCATGAACTGCAGGACGGCGCCGATGACCGCTCCGCCCAAAGTCCGCACGCCGCTGCCGCCGTTTTGCAGGTGACTGCAGATGCGGTGGGTTTGGAAACACTTGCCGTGCGGGTCCAGGGCGTCCGAAACGCCGTCGGTGTACAGGGTGAGCGATTCCCCGGGGCCCAGCGCGACGCTGGTTTCCTGGTACTTGGTTCCGGGGATGATTCCCAACGGCAAGCCGGATTCCTCCGCGCCGAGCTCCTCGACCGTCCCGTCGGCCCGCCGGCACAAGGGCGGCATGTGCCCGGCGTTGACCATCGTAACCTGGTGCGTGCGGGGGTCGAGGACCAGGATGGCCATCGTGACGAAGCGGTCGATTTCCAGGTGGCACAAGCGATCGTTCAGCTTGTTCATGGCGGCGCCGGGACGGCTTTCCGTCGCCAAGCAGAACTTGGCCTCGGCCGAAACCCGCGCCATCACCATCGCCGCCGCCATGCGTTTGCCGGCGACGTCAGCCACCAACACGGCCACTCGACCGTCAGGAAGTTCGACGTAGTCGTAGTAGTCTCCGCCCACCAGAACCGCAGCGCGATAGTAATCGAAAAACGCATAACCCGCGACGGTCGGAGGGCATTTGGGCAAAAAGGCGCGCTGCACCTCGTTGGCCAACTGCAAATCCTGATCCATCTCTTTGCGCCGTAGGACCCATTCGTGGAACTGCGCGTTTTCGATGGTCATCCCCGCCTGAACCGCTACACTGGCGAGCAACTCCAGATCTTCCTGCTGGAACGATTTGTTCGGATCGAGGGTGTCCAGCTGAATCACACCGATCGCGTGCCCCCTCGAATCCAGCAGCGGAGCGCACACGGCGGCGCAGATGCCGCTGTCGATAACGCTGTCCGAGGCATCGCAGGGGATCTCCTTCAACAGCAGCGCTTGCTTGGACTCGACAACGCGGCGGACGATCGACTGGCTGATGCGGACCGCGGCCCGGCCGGGCTGGCGAGCCTTGGTCCAGCGCGGAATCAACTCGCCCCGCTCGTCGGTCAAGACGACCAGGCCGCGGTCCGCGTGGACAAATACCCGGAACAGACTGTTCAACACTTTGGGCAGCACCGCGTCCAGAGTCAGCGTCCGACCGAGTTCGCGGGTAATCTCGAACATCACCCGCAACTTGACCTCGGCACTCACGGACGCCGACGCGGTCGCCATCGAGTGCCCGACATCCAGTTGCGACCGTACCGTCGAACTGGAATCCGTGTCATCGTCGACGACAACCGGAAGCGGGCTGGGGACGTCACTTTCGGAACAACGAAACACGAGCACCCGAACCCTGCCGATATGGATTCGGTCCCCGTCTCGCAACCGTTCCGGCTGCCGGGGACGCAACTCGCGACCGTTGACGGACGTTCCGTTTCGGCTGCCCAAATCGGCGACGTAGTAGCCGTCGCCGTCGCGGGTGATCTGGGCATGCCGGTGGCTGACATGCGCGTCGTCAATTCGATATTCGACGCCCTTGCGACCGACGATGATCGAGCCAGTGGATAGGTCGACGCGTCTTCCGGCCTCCGGACCATTTTCTTCGATGAGATAAGCTGTCGCCATGGCAACCCCACTCCATTCTCGCACGGATGACGCACGAAGTGTCCCTACTACTGTTTTGCAGTATATGGCAGGTTTCGTCAAGACGGTTCAGCCGCGGTCTGGGTACATGCCAGGCTTTGCAAGAGTTGATGGAAATGGGCAGTTGGCATGATAAACGGGTTGGGCGGCGGGCGTAGCGGCGAGCGTAATGATCCCACGGGCAAGCCGTGGGCCTTCGGAAAATCGACCCGTCGCTCCCGTTCAATGTCATGGGCACGCGTGCCTTGTCGGGCGCGCGTACCTTGTTGCATCCGCTTCCACCGGATTGTAAGATGCGGTACGGATTGCCAAGCACCGCTGTCAAGGTGCGATCTGCCTGGAAAATCGTAGGATGGGCATTCCTGCCCGTCATGGGGCGCGACGGGCAGGAATGCCCATCCTACGCCCAATACGGCATGCAACGGCCGTTGCCAACCAAACCCCTTCTGGTTCGAGGCCCACCATGAAACGCGAATCGAACGTGTCGCCTGTGTCCGCCGCCCAACCTTCGCGCCGCGATTTTGTGAAATACAGCGGCGGACTGGCCGCCGGGACGGCACTCGCCGGACTGCCCCTGCCCCCTGTCCATGCCGCCGAGGACAACACGATCCGCCTGGCCTTGATCGGCTGTGGCGGACGCGGCAACGGGGCCGTCGCTAACGCCTTCCATGCGCCTGGCGGCCCGGTCAAGCTCGTGGCGATGGCGGATATCGTCGAACGGAAACTGGCGGCCTCGCACGCGAGCCTCCACAAGCTCGATCCCGACAAGGTCGATGTCGCCCCCGAACGGCGGTTCGTCGGCTTCGAGGCCTACAAGCAAGCGATCGACTGCCTGCGACCCGGCGACGTGGCCCTGTTGACGACGCGAGCCGCCTTCCGCCCCTTGCACTTGGAATATGCGGTCCGGAAGGGCGTCAATGTCTTCATGGAGAAATCGTTCGCGACCGATCCGGTGGGCGTCAGACGCGTCCTCCAGGCGGCCGAGGAAGCGGAGAAGAAGAACCTCAAGATCGCCGCCGGCACGATGTGCCGCCACTCGAAGAACCGCCAGGAACTGATCCAGCGAATCCGCGACGGCGCCATGGGCCAGATCCAGCTGTTGCGAGCCTACCGCACCGAACACTTTGGAGGTCTGGGCCGCAAGCCGGCGGGCAAGAATGAGATCCTCTGGCAACTGCGCAGTATCTTCCATCTGTACTGGGTCTCCGCCGGGCTGTGGTCCGAGGCCGATATCCATCAAATCGACGAAATGTGCTGGATCAAGGACGCTTGGCCCGTGTCCGCGCACGGCGTGGGCGGGCGAGCCGTCAACAGCACCGATTGCGGCCAGAACCTCGACAGCGGTTCGGCCGAGTGGACTTTTGCCGACGGCACCAAGGCGTACTACGTGATGCGGAACCTGCCCAATTGCCACAACGAATTCGCTACCTATATCCACGGCAGCAAGTGCGGCGCGCAGTTCTCCGGACAGATCCACGCCGCTACCACGCGGATGTACAAGGATCAACGTTTCGCCCCGGACAACGTGGCTTGGGAAGCGCCGGCCGAACGAATCAGTCCCTGGCAGGCCGAGTGGGATGTGTTCCTGGACGCCATCCGCGGTGATCGGCACCACAACGAGGCCCGCCAGGCGGCCATGTCGCAGTTGGTCGACATCATGGGCCGGGCCGCGATCCACATGGGCCGAGTCATCACGTTCGACGAGGTCATGGCCTCGAATTTCGAGTGGGTGCCCGGCGGCATCGACAATCTGAACGAGACCAGCCCTCCGCCGGTCGAGGCCGATGAACACGGCCGCTACTCCGTGCCGGTCCCCGGCCAATGGGTCGAGGTGTGAGACAACACGGTGCGCCCCACGGAGGGCATGGCAGTACCACGGATAGAAAAGGCAAATCTCACGACAGAAAGTCGCTCGCTATGAACTTGCGTTGGACCTTGGCCGTGATCTTGGCCGCCAGTCATTCCCTGCTCTCTGCAGCGGCACAGACCGCCGGGGACGCCAAATCCGTCCCCGAGGACGTGGCCTTCTGCCGGGAGGTGCTGATCCTGCACCACAGTCACGTCGATATCGGCTACACGCACCCGCAGTCCATGTACTGGGAACTTCAGAAAGGGTATCTGGACGCCGCGCTCGACATGCTGGACCGCACGGAAACGTGGCCCGACGATCTGTCGCGCCCGCGGTGGACTGCAGAGGTCACCGCGCCCGTGGTCCGCTGGCTGCAGACGGCCCCGGCGGCCGATGTGGCGCGGCTCAAGCGGCATGTCCAGTCGGGAAGGTTCGGCATCTCCGGCTTCGAGTATAATACGACGCCGCTCAGTTCGTCCGAAGGTCTGGCGCGACAGCTGTATCACGTGCGCACACTTCGCGAGCAACTTGGCGCCGACATCCGCACGGTCCACCAGCATGACGTCACCGGCCTGCCCTGGGCAGCCGTGGACTTGTTGCTGGATGCCCGAATCGAGTGCCTGGTCATGGGGATTAACCTGCACCTGAGCGGCACGCCCATGCCGCGCCCCGCAGTCTATCGCTGGCGCGGGCCCAGCGGCCGCGAACTGCTGGTGATGAACGGCGAGCACTACAGCATGTTCGATCAGTGGTGCGATACGTCCTCGCGCAACCTCGAAACAATCCAGGCGGGGCTGGACAAGTATCTGCGCCACGTGCGCAGTCTGGACTATCCCTACGACTTTGTCTATCTCTCCGCCACGCACGCCCCGTATATGTACGACAACTCGCCGCCCAACCAGGATTTGCCCGGCATCGTCCGCCAGTGGAACGAGCAAGGCCGTCACCCGCGTTTGCGGCTGGTGACGCCGAACGAGCTGCTCGCCCGCCTGCGGCAGATTCCCCCCGAGCAAATCCCGGTGGTCAGCGGCGACTGGACCGACTACTGGAATTTCGGTTCGGCCAGTTCCGCGGCCGAAACCTGCCTGGCCCGGAAACTGGCCGCCAACACGGCCGCCATCGACCTGCTGCGCACCTGGAACCCGCCCGACTCGCACACCGACACCGCCGTCGAACGGCTTTGGAGCAACCTCAATCTGTACAACGAACACACCTGGGGCGCACACAACTCGTTAGATGCCGACAATCCGTTTGTCGTCACGCAATGGCATCTCAAAGCGTACTCGGTTTATGACGGCAAGCCGCTGTCGGATTTTCATCTGCGCCGTGAACTGCATCGCTTGGCTGCCAATCCGTGGCAATCCTGGCAGACGGCCGGCGTGCTCGTGATCAACCCCAGCGGTTTGCGCCAGGATTACTATGTGCCCGGCACGTGGAAACGCGACGGCAAACAGATCGAGTCGCATTTCCTGGGCGTGGAGCGCGAGTCCACGGCTCGTCCGCTCGACAAGCTGCACGGCCCCATCTCCCTGGAACCGTTCAGCTGGCAGATCATCCCCTGGTCGCAACTGGCACCCGCCCTGGCGTCCGACGCTATCCAGACCGGCCCGGACTTTGTCGAGAGCGACCACTACAAGCTGACCTTCGATCCGGCCACCGGCAAAGTCCTCGGCCTCTTCGACAAGCCAGCCGCTCGGCAGATCGTCGCGCCGGATTCCCCCTGGGGGTTCTTCCAGCTGGTCCACGAGCGTCCCGCCAACGGTCAACGCAGCGCCTTTCACGTTCGCAGCGTCGAGGGCGAACGCTATGGCCGCACGGGCTGGAAACCCGACTGGCAGGCCACGCGCACAAGCGATACGGACGCCGTCACTTGCAAGGTTGAAAAACGCGCCCGCTCCGCCACGCTGGTCATCCAGAGTGCGGCGGAAGGCGTCAGCAGCTTGGAGCAGCGCATCACGCTGCACGCCGATTCGCCCACGATCGATCTCGGTGCCCGATTTCTGAAAGCAGATATTCGCTCGCCGGAAGCCATTTACTTTGCCTTCCCGCTGAATCTGCCCGACAACTGGCGGGCCCACTTCGATACCGCCGGCGCTGTGACCGAACTCGACGCCGAACAGATTTCCGGCTCCTGCCGCGACTGGGTCACCGTCGAGTCGTTTGCCAGCGTGCATCAGCCGGACTTTGGCGTGACGCTGTATTGTCCCGACGCCCCGCTGGTGCAGATCGGCGATTTCCATTGGGCCCAGAAACAGGACGCTATCCCGCGCCAGGCGAATCCGCTGCTGTTATCCTGGCCGTTGAATAACTACTGGGAAACCAATTTCCGCGCCAGCCAACCGGGGATCGTCGCCTTCCGCTTCGGCTTTACCAGTCACGGGCGTTTCGACCCAGCTCGCGCCATGCTCCAAGGTCAACAGGCCTGCAATCCCCCCGTGACCCACCCGGTGCTGGACGAGGCCATGCCGCGCCGCGGCAGGTTCCTGGACGTCCAAGGCGACAACGTGGTCGTTACCTACGTCAAGCCGGCGGACGATGGCCAAGGCATCATTGCCCGCCTGGTCAACCTCGGCTCGCAGCCGGCCACTGCCCGACTGGCGCTGCCCGGTCATGCGATTGCCGAAGCCTGGCGCTGCGGCACACTCGAGGACAGGCTCGTCCAACTGCCGCTTGCCGACGGCGCCGCCGTGTGCGAACTTCGACCCCGCCAAATCACGACCATTCGTTTGGTGCGCAAGTAGCTGTTGACCGAAAAGTCGCGTCGCCAGACCTCGAACAACCGTGGGAGACGGATGGAATCAACAGGAGACAACAGAGGGCCAAGAAAACGGAGTTTTGACGCGGGAGATTCCGCCCCGAGAATCGAGGCGACTCGTAGGAATCGGAAGCGAAACCGGAATTGGGGAGCTCACGCGGAGGACCGCTTCTCCGTGTCCTCCGTGCCTCTGTGTTCAAGGCGAACGGCCGGGCATCAGCCCGCCGGTGCGACACGACACAAATGACTTTGACGACAGGATTTACAGGATCAAACAGAATCGCGACGGACCAATGACCACTGACCACTGACCACTGACCACTGACCACTGACAAACAACGACCCGCCAAATCACTAAACAAGACTGGGTAGAGCAAAACCACCCAAAGAAATTGGAACACTAATCTTCACTAATCTTCACTAATTCGTCCTAATCAGTGGTTATTAGCGGAGATTAGCATTCCCTTGTCCTTGTTTCTTGATCGTGTTTAATGATTTGGCGGAACGTTGATGACCAATAACCTTCCCCCCGTTGACGCATAATTTGCGCGGGGGGAAAGCGTCCCCGGAAGAATCGAAATTATTGATGAAATCGCTAGCATCCGCAAAATCGTGGGTTACAATACGGTTTCGAATTGGGTTGTCAGCGAGCGCAACCGGATACCCGCCATTAGCGCCGCCCGGATGTGCGGTCCGGGCCTGATTAGGCCGGTGCGGGCGTTGCCTTGCGGTTGGGCAGCCGCCAGGGGACGCCAGGCGTTCAGCCTGGAGATGCGTGGAGCGTGTGCCGAGCGGACCGGATGGTCGCCTGGGCCTTCACGCGGTGTCGAAAGAACGGAGTTCCGGTGCGGCGGAAATCCGCCCCGGAACTCGCGGCGGCAAGCAGAATAGCGGTAGCGACTGACCACTGACCACTGGCTGGACGACCTCGAAGATTGGCTCGATGTCCATTCCCCTGAGCGGGAAAGGAGTCCTGACCCAATATTGTTCGGCACGGGGGTTTCTGCCGACAGGCATCCTCGACGCTCGCCGTCGAGTGATTGAGGAAAACTGGCCACGAGGGCAACTCACAGAACGTAAGCTTTGATCCTCGCCGCTCGTCGGCGAGTACTTCAGGCGAATTGGCGGTATCACCATCTCAGCCATCAATCCTGAATCTCCCGACGGCGAGCGTCGGGGATCACCGTCGTCCGAGATGGCCGCGTGTCCGTGGCCACGTAACCTGAACCACTCGCCGACAAGCGGCGAGGATACGAACAGCAAGAACCGTGCCGAACAGTATTGGTCCTGCCCCCTTTTCCGCCCCGACTTAGCGACTTGTGCCACTGACACCTGACCACGGACCACGGACCACGGACCACGGACCACGGACCACGGACCACGGACCAACGCAGCGTGTTGAAATCCTTCGCGCCTTTGCGCCTTAGCGTGAACCACCCCGGTTTTCCGTATCCGGGAACGGTTCGCGCGCGAAGACGCCAAGACGCGAAGCGGACGACCGACAACGCAGCGCCCCGGCGAACGGTCGGCGTCAGCCCGCCGGTCCTGGCGAGCGGTCGGCGTCAGCCCGCCGGTCCCGTGCTCGGTGCGTGCCCTACCAAACTCCCCTTGGCACAAGATTCGCTCGGTCCTGAAAGTTCCGAGAAGAATCGGAATTTTCGGAAGAATCGCTTGCATCCGCAGAAACGAGTGTTAAGTTCAAGGTTGATTGATTCCACAGCGGGCGCAAACTGTCGCCGGTCGTTAGCGCCGCAAGAGCTCGCGGCTGGCTTTTCGGCTCCGCGTCGCGTGCGCGCCAGCTGGGGAAACAAAATTTATCGCACGGCATTCAGTCGACCTCGCGACCCCGTTGTTGGGCGGGTCGGAAACCGCTCGGACGGCAAGGGCCACGAAAACGGAGTTTCGTCGCGGGGGATTCCGCGCCGAGACTCGAAACAACGCACAGGAACCTGAAGAGAAACGGGGACAAAAACGGTTCCTGACACCTTTTTCGTCCCTGTTTCGCTACGGGTGAACACAGATCGAACACGGATAAAACCGGGCCGGGGATGGCTGCATCAGCCAAGACGGACCACGGACCACGGACCACTGACCACTGACAATTCCAACAAAGCGAGGTTTCATCATGATCAGTCGAAAGATGCTTCAAACGTGGCGGAACAGGAAACAGACCAGGCGTTCGCAGAGCCGTCCACACGGTCGCCGACTGTTCGTGGAACCGCTGGAGGATCGGCGATTGCTGGCACTGGTCGATGCCACCTTTTCGTGGACCGGCGATGCCGGCTATCGCGCCGAGGGCACGTTTACGTTCGACGATACCTTCAACCCGGTCACCCCAGGCAACGGTCTCGAAGAACTGACGGTTTCTTTCTACGATCCGTCGAACAACCTGCTCGGCACGTTTGACAATGTCGACGGCGGAGTGGTGAGTTATGGTTACTTGATGTTCAACTTCGACCCAGTAACCGAGACGCTGTCGGGCGACATTGATGTCGGGAAAGATAACGTGGAAGTGGGCGACTACTATCTGGTTGGCGAAATCGGTTCAAGCGGAAGCCTCTACCAAGCGAACCCCTATGACGAACTGGACACCTCCAACCCCATGGTCGTGACGGTCACCGTGGAACCGACTCCCGATCCGGATTCCACTCTGAGCGCAACCCTCGTGGGCAACAATCTGGTGATCGCCGACATCGATGCGACGGGCAAGGGTAACATCTTGACGATCATCCGCAGCGGCGACAACGTGATCATCAGCGATGCCAACGAGAGATTCGCCGCGGCGCCGGCGGGCGGCACGCTCAGCGCCGACCGCAAGACGCTGACCATTCCGCTGAGCGCCTTCACCGGCCAGATCCTCGTCAACGCGGAGGGCGGCGACGACACGCTGGACGTCCAATTGACCGGCGGCAACTCGCTGTCCTCGGGGATCACGTTCAATGGCGGCGCTGGCAGCGATGCGCTGACGATCACCGGCGGCAGCCAGGGGAATGTCACCTACAACTACACCAATGCCCATGACGGCTCGGTGGTCATGTCGGCCTTTGGTACCATCGCTTACACCGGACTCGAGCCGCTGACTAACAGCGGCAGCGCGACGGACATCATCTTCAACCTGCCCGCCGGCGGCAATCCGGACGCGACGCTGGCCAACCATGCCACCGCGGGCAGCATGCAGCTGACCGGCAGCACGTTCGAGAACACGACGTTTGCCGTGCCCAGCGGCTCGCTGACCCTCAACGGCGGCTCGGGCGCCGATACGATCTCGCTGGCCAGCGCCGACGCGGCCTTCGGCGCGAACTTGTTTGTCAACGGCGGCGGCAACACAGACGCCGTGAATGTCACGGGTTCGTTCAACGCGGGCGCTGGCAACGTGACTATCGGCGGACTCAGTGATGTGGAGACGATCGGAGTCAGCGGCAGCTTGGTGACCACGGGCACGGTGGCGCTCTCGGCCAGCGGCAACGTGTCGATTGCGGCCGGCGGAATCAACAACAGCGGCGGCTCGGGCGCCGTCTCCGTGACGTCGACCGGCGGGACGGTGCAGGTCGGCGGCAATGGCATCCAGTCGTCAAGCACGATCAGCGTGACTGCTGGGCAGAACGCCGCGGTCAGCAGCTTGAACACGCCCGGCCTGGTTCGCGTCACCGCGATCAACGGCGGCGTCACCGATGCCGGCGGCGGCATGGACATCACGGCCGGCTCGGTCGCCTTGCGGGCCGCGGCGGGGATCGGCTCCGGTAATGCCCTCGAGACGACGGTGACCAACCTGGCGGCGATCAATACCACGTCGGGAGACATCCGGATCGACAACACAGGCGCCTTGTTCATCACGAATGTCGATTCGCTCAGCGGCGTGACCAACCAGGCGGCGGGCGGCGAGATCGTGGTCACGGCCTCAAGTCCGCTGACCGTGAACTCGCCCGTGCTGGACAGCGGCGGCGGGGATATCACGCTGGCGGCCGAAGGCAACACGGCGGCCGATGATCTGACCGTCAACGCCAACATCACGGCCAGCGGCGGGGACGGCGCCATCTATCTGTACGCAGGCGATTCGATCAGCCTGGCCGGGTCGGTCACAGTCGGCGCGGCCGGCGCGGGCGTGGTACTGCTCGGCGCCGGCAGCGACTACAACAGCGGCTCGCCGCTCGACGGCTCCAGCAGCGGGGATGTGACAATGGCCAGCGGATCGGTGGTCCGATCCGAGGACGGGGACATCTTGCTTCTGGCGCCCAACGACGTGCGGTTGAGCTTTGTCAACGCGGACAGCAACAACGACAATGTCCGCGGCACGGTGACGATCATCGCGGATTACGAGGGGCCGGACGCGGGGCTGTTGAGCGACAATGTCGGCGCAATTCTCGACAACACCCCCGGGGAAGCACGCAACATTCGCGCCGGGCTGGCCGAGTTGCGCGCCGCGACGGGCATCGGCAGCGGCGGTGGAGACGCCGATATCGACACCAACATCATCTTCCTGGACGCGGTGAACTCGACCAGCGGCGACATCGCGGTCAACGAAGTCTTCACGGGTGGCAGGCTGGATGTCGAGCAAGTCATCCAGGACGGTTCAGGCAGCATCCGCTTGACCACAGAAAACGGCAGCCTGCGGTTGCTTGTTGGCGGAGCGGGCGTGCAGGTGAACAACGGGGGCGGGACGGTCCTGCTGGACGCCAACGTGCTGAATGCCGCCGTGGACGAGCCGTCGCGGGGCGACGTGGTCCTCTTTGCCGCCGTCACGACGGGCGGCGGCGCGATCACGCTGGATGCCGATCACGATGTGCTCAGCACCGTCGCCGGCACGATCAGCAGCAGCGGGGGCAGTATCGCGATCACGGCGGACGCCAACAACGCCGGCCCGGCCGGCGATCAGGGCACGATCCAGTTGCGGGGCAACCTCGCCGCCGGGGCGGGCACGCTGACGTTCAGCCTGGCCGACTGTGACGGCTGGGTGGGCGCCACGCCGGGCAGCAGTTCCGGGAACGTGACGGCAGCGAACCTCGTGCTGGGCAACGACGCCAAGCCGAACGGCGAGGGCGTGTTGCGGCTGCAGGGCGGGGCCAACACGGTTAGCGGCACGACCACGGTGGTCGACGGTACGCTGCTGGTCAATGGCGTGTTGACCGGCGACGACGTGCAGGTCCAGGACGGCGGCGTGTTGGGCGGGCACGGCAACGGCAGCACGACGGGCGTGATCAACGGCAACATTGACGTGGCCAGCGGCGGTATTTTGGATCCGGGGGATTATCTGAATTGCACGCCGCAGACCGGGCGTTTGACGGTCAATCTGCCGCCCGAAGGCGCGGTCGATATTCGCTCGGGCGGCACGTTCCGCGTGCAATTGGCCGGCTTGACGGCCGGGGCGACCAGCGGCGGGTACGATCAGCTGGTGGTGAACGGCACGACGAATGTGCGACTGTATGGGAGTCTGATCAACGGCGCCGGCGGCGGCACGCTGCTGGTCGAGCCTCAGTTCGGCGTGCCGGTGGGCGCCGAATTCCGGATTATCGACAATGACGATACGGACCCGATCACCTCGCGGTTCCTGGGGCTGCCCGAAGGCGCGTTCCTGTATCCGGGGGGCGTGCTGATGAACATCTCGTACCGGTCCGGTTCCAACAACAACGACGTCACACTCACGGCGCCGGGCCGCTACGACTTTAACGGCGTCAACGGCTATACGGCAGCCCATTACATGCCCGTCTCGCCGTACACGGCCAAGAGCGGAGCGAATTCGGCCGGCTGGCAGACGCTGCCGCCGCGGTACTTCGAGCGGAACTGGCCGGTGCTGCCGCCCTACACGAGCGAGGGCGAGCGGCTGAAGTACGATGGGCACTCGACCGATCGCGAGGGCAACCCGCTGACGTTCGAGGTGGACGTGGTGGCGGGCAAGCGGTACGAAGTGATGATCCTGACGGGCGACGTGACCTGGAATCACGACCGGATGCGGTTCGACGTGTACGATGCCAACGGGCCGCTGCCGCCGTTAACGCCGACGCTGCCGTATACCCAGGTGGTGGATACCTGGGGCGCCGGAGCGCCCGACGGCAGCGGCGTCCTGGTCACTTGGGGCGGCGGCGATGCGAACACCAGTGGCACCGGCTTCTACCGCTGGATCCGCTTCACGACCGACGCGATTCTCGATCCGGGCGACGGGCTGGGCACGCTGTTGATGACGATGCAGGACCTGGGCGGCTGGGATCCGACCACCGTGATCTTGGCCATGGACATCCGGCCGGTCGAGACGGTGGGGGAGATCGAGATCGAGCGGACCGACCCGGCAGAGACGCCGGAGGGCGTGCCCCTGTCGTTCACCAGCCTGGCGGCCGACGGGATGACGGTCGACACCTACGCGGGCAGCGGAGCGCCGCCACACGCGACCTTGACCGTCACGGTGACCGCGGGGACGCCGCTGCAGTATGCCGCGGCGAGCCCGGACGGCGACGCGACGTTTTTCGGCACGCAGGTCACGGCGAATCAATTCGGTCACTTCACGTTCTCGGTGCTGCGGCCGGCGACGTTGACCGATACCTCGGCGGCCGAAGAGGACTGGACGATCCTGGTCGAGGAGGTCTCGGGGCTGTCGCGCGGCACGGCGCTGCAGCCTTATGCGGCGCCCGAGGAGACGGCGCCGTTGCGGTTTGACTTTGGCACCTCCGGCAGCCCCGTGCAGACGGACTTCCTGCCGGTGATTCCGCAGACCACGTACAATGCGACGCGAGGCTACGGCTGGATGTCGCGGGTGGCCGGGGCGAATCGCCAAGATCCCAGCATGAGCGCGCTGCGGACCGATTTGAACTATGCCAGTGACGCGACGTTCAAGGTGGATCTGCCGGATGGTAACTACAGCGTCCGGATCTATCATTCCAATCCGAAGTATTATGGCGTGACGACGTACATCGCGGACAACTTCCAGGTGTATGCGGAAGGAGTGGTGCAATACACGATCGCCAACATTCCGGCGGGTACCACAGATATTCGGACATTTTCGGTGTCGGTCTCCGGCGGCGCCCTCGAGCTGCGTTTCCAGGATTTGGGCGGCTGGGACCGCAACTTCGTGGTCTCGGGGATCGACATCTCGGCGGGAACCCTGCCCGGCGTGGCTCCGTTATTGGCGTCCGGCAACCCGCTGGATTCCGGCGCGGCCGCGATCACCACGGCGGACTTGACGCCGGTGGTAGCCGAGGCGACGGCCCAGTGGCTGGCGACCGGCTTGACGCCGGCCCAAGCCGCGACGCTGCAGAGCGCCCGCGTGACCGTGGCCGACTTGGGCGGCGCCTACCTGGGCTTGGCCAACCCGGCCACCAACGCCATCCGCATCGACAATGATGCGGCCATGCTGGGGTGGTCCGTGGTCCGTGGTCCGTCGTCCGTTGTCAATGGCGGCGTCGATCTGCTGACGGTGGTGATGCACGAAATGGGCCACTTGCTGGGCTACGATCACAGCGACGACGCGGACGACCTGATGGCGCCGGTGTTGTCGGTGGGCACGCGTTACGCGCCGGCAGCCGACACTCACGATTCCCGCTGGGTGCCTGGTTCTTCCCCATCCCTTCTTCCGTCTTCCTCGCTCGTCGCGGATCCCTCGTCTACCGTGGACGACCTGTTCGCGGAGCTGGTCCAGGAGAGCGACGACGACGGCACGTCCGAGTTGCTCGAGGCGAACGTGGGCGATTTGCTGGCAGCGCGGACGGCGAAGTCGGGCGAGCGGGCGGCGCAGGCGCGGGTGCCGCGGCGGAGCCGCATGGAGCGATACGAGCGAGAACTGGATGCCTGGTTCGCCGAACTCGTAGCGGCAGAGGAAGGCGTGGAAGGATAGCAGGAAGGGAGCAAAAGCCCGCACCCGTTGGGTGCGGGCTCACTGCAGCGGATCTCGGAACGTCTTCTTCGCCCCGACAGGGGCCTTAACAGGAATTTCGCACATCAGTTTTTGACAGCTCGTTACGGCTTGAGCCGCTGGCCGAGCAGCGTGCGCAGGTCGGGCAGGTCATAAGTCTCCAACGCGCCGTGGACGACGTCGGCCAGGTGTTCGCCGCACGGTTGGCCGGCGACGTCGTGCCACGATTCGAGGCCGCCCTCGAACCGGCATTCGGCGAACATGTCCGGCTCGAGCGCCGCGGCATGCAAGGACGCGACCGCCGCGCGGCCCCGCGCGACGAGCATCAGCTTGCCTGCCGACGGCTTGTGCTCGCCGATCGCCCAGCGGGCTGCGGCCAGAACCTCCTCGGCGCGCAAGCCGACCAGCGAGCGGCCCATCAGGTACGCCAGGTAGAACTCCTTCCACTCGGCGGACAAGACGTTCGACGGCTTTCCCACCGCCGTCTCGCCCAAACCGCTCAGATCGACGGCCAGCACCACGGTGCCCTCGCGGGCCAACTGCTGGGCAACGGAGGGGTTATCCGGCGAGGCCGCCGCTTGAGCCGCCTTGCCGTCGCCGTCCAGCACGATCGCCACCGTGCCCGAGGGCGTTTCCGGCACGAACCGCAGACAGGCCAACGGCAGCTGGCCGTCCGCCTCGAGGGCGAGCCGATCGACGCGATACCCGTCTTGAGGCACCGAGTCCACGAGGCGGGCCGTGCGCGGGGGAAGTTCGCCCAGCGGCCGCGCGGCGATCCGCTGCCGGATTTCATCTTGCAAGCCCGAGGGCAACCCGTTCTGCCGGCGCGCCTGCCGCTGCTCGGCCAGCGCGGCCGCCAAGTCGGCGTTCAGGTCATAGACGGATCGCTGGCCGGGTTCCAACAGCACCTGGCCGCCGGGCGTGCATTGCAGCTCGGCTTCCTTCCAATACTTCAACTCGGCTTCGACCACCGGCCGATCGATGCCCGCCAGCCAGCGGCGCATCCACTGGACCATCGTGCGGCGTCCCAGCGGACCCAGTCCATGCTTGCCGGGCGCTTCGACCAGGTCCACGCATTCGGGCGCGCCCAGCGTGCCGAAAAACCGCTTGGCCTGGCGCGCCGTGTCCCAGGTGCCGCTGATATCGAAAAAGTCGTCGGTCGTGGCACAGACCAACGTCGGCTTCGGAGCCCGTATCAGCAGATAATCGGTCTGCTCCATGCCAAAGGCCAATTGGCCGAAAATGTTCTGCTCGGCGTCCTGCGGTCCGATCGTCTGGATCAGCCGCTCGAAGGTCGTGATATAGCACGCCGGCGCGGCGCACGCGATCCGGTCATCCAGCGCCATCAGGTAACTGGTCATCGTGCCTCCGCCGGAACAGCCGGTGCAGCCCAGTTTCTGGGCGTCGATGTCCTCGCGGCCGGCCAGGTAGTCGAGGCAGCGCATGCCGTCGTAGATGCGATAGTGGGCTGTGTTGCGGCCGACCAGGATCGAGCCGGCGCCGATCAGGAAATGTTCGGTCGTCGTCCCGGATTGCACCGGCCGGCCGTCGGGATGGATCAGCTGCGAGCGCTCGCCCTGGCCGATGGGATCGAAGCACAAAGCGGCGATTCCGTCTCGAGCCAAGGCGATGCTCATCGCCTGGTTGTAGTCCGCCGCCTTGGCCGTGCGACTGTGCCCGCAAGACACCAGCACGCCCGGATGCGGCCCGTCGCCGGGCGGCAGAAACAGGGCGGCCGTGATGTGATGCTGCGGACGGCTCTGCAGAACGATCTTCTCGACGCGATAGCCTTCGCCGTCAAGCGTCCCGACGACTCGCGGTTCCAAGGGGCAGCGTTCGGGAAACTCGCCGATCGCTGCCTCGAATCGTGCCCGTCGCTCGGCCTGCCACGCCTGGCATTGCTCGGGCGTTTGCAGCTGTTCGAACGCATCCCGCCGCTGGGCCAGATGCTGCAGGGCGTCTCGCTGCAAGTGTTCGTACAACTGCCGTTGCGGCGGAACCTCCATCTCTGGCGGCAGCACGTTCCAGTCCTCGGCCGCGGTCGCCAGCGTGGCAACCGCCAACAGCAACGCGGTAAGCAGGGTCCGTCTCATCGTCTTGCCTCCGATAGCCAATGGTTGGGGGGAGCGAAAAGGCTCAGACGTACAGAATTCAATTTTCGCGGCCAGCCAAGCAACCATCAACCAGACCGCATCCCCGCGAAAATTGAATTCTGTACGTCTGAGCCCTACCCGAGTCATAGCAGCAAATCTCAAACGCGTGTCGCCTCAATAGGAAACGGAGCGAAAAGGCTCAGACGTACAGAATTCAATTTTCGCGGCCAGCCAGGCAACCATCAACCAGACCGCATCCCCGCGAGAATTGAATTCTGTACGTCTGAGCCCTACCCGAGTCATAGCAGCAAATCTCAAGCGCGTGTCGCCTCAATAGGAAACGGAGCGAAAAGGCTCAGACGTACAGAATTCAATTTTCGCGGCCAGCCAAGCAACCATCAACCAAACCGCATCCCCGCGAAAATTGAATTCTGTACGTCTGAGCCCTACCCACGCCAGGTATCCTAACGTCCCTCCAGGCGTTTTACCAGCAGCGTCGCATAACAACCGCGCCCCAACCGGAAGGACAAGCTCAGCTTCAGCCGGCCCGAGTACAGTTCATCGGACTCCAGCCGATGCGTCAACTCACGCGGCACGAACGTCGCCGCGCGATAGCCCTTGGAAAAAAACGTATCCCGCGGGTACTTGATCCGGATCTGACGCAATTCGATCCCCGCTTCGTCCAGCGTCTGGTCGAGCAGGTCGCGAATCGGCCCCGGATCGGGCTTCAAGCGCGCCGAGGGCAAGGGCAATTGACAGGCACCCAGCGCCACCGCTTGCTCGGCGTCCACACGGCGAGGAAACGCCACCGGCCCGAGCCGCAACGGCAACTCGCCCAACTGGTCCGAAGGAAACACGGAACGTAGGTAGCGGTCCAGCAGCCGGTTCCACAAGTGGCTTTGAAACGCGGCCACGTACAGGCTGCGCAGATCGATCGGCAGCCGAGCCATCGCGCTGCGGAAATCGGTGGGACGCTGGGCCAGGAAATCGAGGACGCGGCCAGCGTCCGTATGTTCCAGTTGGCTCAGACACGCAGACCAATCGCCCCAGTGGTCGCGGAGGAACGATTTCTCGTCGTTGCGGGCCGGCGTGTCGTGTTCGTTGGCTTCGGCCACGGCCAGCCACAGCGCCCGCTGGTGATCGCCGCGGCACCAGGCTTCGGCGATGAACTGGCCGGAGACGCCCACGGAGCCGAATCGCTGATCGTCGAAATAGTTCGGGACGCCCGCGGCCGTCAGACCGGCCAGCGTCGCTTCACAGCCATCGGCCGTCGCCCCGTCCAGATCGCGCAGCACGATTTCAAACCGGTTGCCTGCCACGTCGGCAGCTTGGAAGGGCTGCGGCACCTGGCCCAGGTAACACAGGTCAAACCGCTCCTGCTGCAGATCCCGCCGCGGCCCGCGCTGGATCGTCAAATACTGCTGCGTCACCGCATGAAAGTCCTTCAGACCGCCCCACGAGACCCGCTGCCGGTCGATCCGCCAGCATTGCAGAATCGCCTCGACCGCCTCCGGGGTCCCGATCCAGCGTTTCTCGAGCCGGTACAGTGCATACGGACCGTCCGCCGGGGCGATGTCCGTCAACTCCTCGACGCGAAAATCTTCCGGAATGCGTTTGAATTTCATCAGCGTGCCAGGGCTCGAAATGTCATCAGGCTTGTCAGGTGCAGTCCAACCACCACCAGCTGAAGCTGGTGGCAGACAGGGAGCCGGCTAAAGCCGGCTGAGCCGTGGCGGTTCGACGATCGTCAGCACTCGGTCCGCCGCCACGTTTTCCAGGACGGTGACGCCGCCGCCCAGCCAACGGACTTCGAGTCGGTCCACGCGGTCGCTGGCGCCGAGTCCCAGGTGGAGACGCAGACCGAAGTGGCTTTGGTAGCCGCGCCCGCTGTGGACTTCGGCCAGCTGCGTCCGTCCGCCCGCCGTGACGCGCACCTGGCTGCCGACGCCGAACCGGTTGGCTCGCGTGCCTCGCAACTGCAGTTGAATCCAGTGGTGGTCCGCCGGCGATTCGTTCCGCAGCACGGTCGGCTCGCGACGGGAATTCAGTACTACGACATCGATGCGGCCGTCCCCGTCCAAGTCGTCAAAGACCGCGCCGCGACTGCTGCGCGCCAGCAGCAGGCCGTCGCCGCACTGATCGGAAACGTTGGCAAACCGGCCGTCGCCCAGGTTCCTTCTCAAGATATTCCGCACCTCGTAGGCCGTCGAGTCATCGAACAGGCCGATGTTGTCCTGCAGATGCCCGTTGGCCAAGAACATGTCCTTGCAGCCGTCGTTGTCGAAATCCACCAGGCCCACGCCCCAATTGACATACGGATAGGCCCCATCGCCCGCGTTGGCGGTCACGGTCACGTCCTCGAACGTCCCGTGGCCCGAGTTGCGATAGAGCACGGGCAGTTCGTTCTGGTAGCAGGTCATCATCAAGTCCAGCCAGCCGTCATTGTCGTAATCCCCGCAATCGACGCCCATGCTGCCGGTCTCGTCGCCGTTGCCGTTGTACGCCGTGCCGGTCTGCAAGCCGGCTTCCTCAAACCTGCCCGTCCCGTCGTTTACAAAAAAGAAGTTGGCGGCCACGTCGTTCAGCACGAACACGTCCGTGTCGCCGTCGTTGTCGAAATCGCCGCACACCATTCCCATACCCGTGCCGGCGTGCAACCCGACGCCGGACTCGTGGCTGACATCGGTAAACGTGCCGTCTCCGTTGTTGCGGTACAGCACATCCGGTTCGGGCTGGTAGCCGCGGGGACTGACGTACGTGGGAAACCCCTTCTCCCAAACAACCAAGTGGTTTTCGTAGGTGAACTGGACATAGTTGGCGACGTACAGATCCAGGTTCCCGTCGTTGTCGATGTCCAGAAAACACGCGCCGGCGCCGACCGTGTCCCCGCCGCCGACGCCGGCGATCTCCGTCACCTCGGAAAACGTCCCGTCGCCGTTATTCCGGTACAAGACGTTCGGGCCATAGTTGTTGACGTACACGTCCAAGTGGCCGTCGTTGTCGTAATCGGCCACTGCCACGCCCAGAGCAAACCCCGTGTCGCCGACGCCCGACGTCTGCGTGACGTCCGTAAACCGCCACCCGCCGTCATTGCGATACAAGGCGTTGGTCGGCGTGCCGTCGACGGTCGAGCCGCGCAACGGGGCTCCGTTCAAGAAGTAGATATCCTCGTCTCCGTCCCCGTCGTAATCGAACAGCGCCAGTCCGGCGGTCACCGTCTCGACGATGTACTTCTGGCCGGAACTGCCGTCGTCGTGGGTAAAGCGAATCCCCGTGTCGCCCGTCACATCCGTCAGGCGGACAGGTCCCGCCGGCGCGGGAGGGGGCGGACGAGAACAGCCAGTCACCGCAAACGTCAACCCGACGGCCAATGGCAGCAGCCCAGCGACCTGGAGCCGGCTGGCGGCACGTCCAGCGCAGCGCTTGCCGACGCGCAAATCGTGGAGGTATCTTCCGAGGTAAGACCTTCTGAACAGCATCCAATCGCCTTCCTCACTTGCCGTCCCCAAGGGAATTGCGCGCTGCGCAGGCCATCCGATAGCACAGGCTGCCAGGCTGTGAAACAAGGACCTTTTCCTCGTAGATCCGAAAGCCGGCTTTCACGTAGGTTGGCAAGGCGGCCGGATGATCCAGGTCGCACGTGTGTACCCAGACTCGAGTCGGCCGCAGCGACCAGGCCGTGCGCAGCGTCCAATTCAGAAAGAATCTTCCGAGCCCTTGCCCAAGGCAGGTTGGGAAGAGGCCGAAATACGCCAGTTGGATTTCGTTTTCAATACGACCATCCAGTTCCGAGTATCCCGCCAGCTCCCCTGCGACGCGGAGAACGAAAACGCGCACCCGATCGTCGCCCAGGATCGACTGCAATTCCTGGTCGGGCATGACCAGTCGATCCACCCAGCAATAATCTTCGCCGACCGACCGGTATAATTGCCGATAGAACGCCGTACTCGGTGAAGTGACCTTTTCGACACACACGTCGGCTCGCGGCGGCGCCACGTCCGTTGTCGGCGGCGCGAACATTTGCAGGTACGTCGTTTTCGTCGGGATGCAGGCCATCAGAGAGGCGCTCCAGAATCGGCGTTGTGGACAACCCGCTCACTCAATCACAACTTCCAGAATTCCGGCGGACAGCCCCTCTTGCAAGTCGATCTCGATCTTGATCGCGGTGGTGGTGACGGGATCAAATTCAACGGAATTGAACTTGTCTTTTTCCGTGCCGTACGCGCCGCGGTTCTTGACGGGCTGGAATTGGCCGTCGGCGTCCTGGCACAGTATCCGCCACGACTTGGGCACTCCACAGGCCCCGCGGCCGGTGTCGTCGAACCAGTAGACATTGACGCGGGACAACGCATGAGCTTGTTCCCATTCGAATTGCACCCACTCGGTGGTGCCGCTGTGCGGCCAGAAATCCAGTTGCAGGTTCGAGGAATCGGCCGAGTCGACGGGCACGTTCTGGTCCTTGATCGCATCCAGCGAAACGTGAACGAACGAGGCCGTGGTCTTGCTCCGATAGGTCAGCGTATCCGCCGGCTTGGGACGGGCTGCTTCGGGCAAGCGCGCCGGCCAGACGGTCATCTGGCTGCGGCCGCGATGCGCCCAGGCATAATACGGGATCGCCACGAACATCCGCTTGGCGTCCGGTACGATCCGGCCATCCAGCGTTCGCTTGGCCGTTTCCGCCTGGCCGCGGATCGTGACCACGCCGCCCAACAGCTCGGAATCGAATCGGGTGGTCAGTGCGGCATGGTCCGGGATGACCAGGTCCAGCACTTTGTCGTCATTGTCGGCACCTTCCAGACAGTACACCAAGGGCCCGCGCTGCAACGCGACTTTGCCGTGATTCGACGCGATGTTGTCGTGCGAGACGATCCGCCGCACGGGCATCGGCAGATCCAGCTGGATTGTGTCGCCCCGCTTCCAATGCCGCTGCACGCGCGCGTAGCCCTTGTCCATCTGCAACGGCATCGGCTCGCCATTGACCATCAAGGATGCTTCGTCGGGCGTTTCGCCGAGGAACGAATACAGATCGCTCGGCACCGGCTGGTTGCATGCCCAGCCGGGGATCCGCACATAAACGGCAAAGTCGCCGGCTTTCTCCGGTTGCACGCGGATCTTGACGCTGCCCTCCCAGGGATAGCGAGTCTCCTGGACCAGTTGGACCTTGTTCTCGACTGTCGCGATGGTCACCTCGCCACCCAAAAACAGATTGACGTAGATGTCGTGATCCTTGGCGGCATAGGCGAATCCGGGAATGGACGGGATGAAGCGGGCCACGTTGGACGGACAGCAGGCGCAGCCGAACCAGGGACTGCGCTGGTGTTGGCCGATCGATTCGAGCACGTTGGGATAGAAAAAGCGATCGCCTTCCAGCGAGATCCCGGACAAGGCGGCGTTGTACATCGTCCGCTCCAGCACGTCGATGTATTTGGCATCGCCACGCATCAAGAACATGCGGTGGTTCCACAACACGTTGGCGATCGAAGCGCAGGTCTCGCAGTAGGCCGTCATGTTCGGCAACTCGTACGGCCCGCCGAATCCCTCGTGCCCGCCAGCCGCGCCGATGCCGCCGGTGATGTACAGCTTGGTGTTGACCACGTCGTTCCAGATCGTATCGATGGCCTGGATATAGTCCATGTTGCCGGTCAGAGCGGCGACGTCCGCCATGCCGGTGTACTGGTAGGCGGCCCGGACGCTGTGGCCGACCGCTTCGGTCTGTTCGACCACGGGGATGTGGTCCTGGCCGTAGGTGCCGTACAGACCGCCGCGGCCGTCAGGACCTCGACGCCCCAGCCGGCCGCGCTGGTCGAGGAAGAATTTGGCTTGTTCGAGGTACTTTTCGTCGCCGGTGACGCGGTACAGCCGGCACAGTCCGATTTCGATCTCCTGGTGTCCCGGCGGGTCGGTACGGCCTTGGGGATGGAAGACGCGGCAGATCAAGTCGGCATTCTTCTGCGCGATCTTCAAGAACGTGTCGTCGCCGGTGACTTCGTAATGGGCGACGGCGGCTTCGTACATGTGGCCTACGCAGTACTGTTCGTGAATCCAGGGAATGCTGGTCCACAGCTTGTCCGGCTGCCGTTCGGGCAGGGAATAGAAGGTGAACAGGTAACCGTCCTCCCATTGAGCCGCGCCGATGACACGGATCAAGCGGTCCAGGTACTGGCGCAGCTGAGGATCGGGATGCACTTGCAGCGAATAGGCGGCTCCTTCCATGATCTTGTAAACGTCCGAGTCGTTGAAACAGGCGCCTTCGTGTTTTCCTTCCTTCAGACCGGCTGCTTTCTCAAAGTTGCTGATCCGGTCGGTCTTTTCACACTGCTCGAACGCATAAGGGATCGTCACCGCGCGGTTCGTATCGAGCCGCGGCTTCCAGAAACCGTCCGTCACCTGTACGTGGTTGAACGGAACCGGGGTCACGTGGTAATCGCGTGCTGGTTTGCCCTGTTCGGCGGCCGCCAGGCACCGGACGGCGAGTACCGCGAGAACGACGCTCCAGCAGACGTGGATTCTTGAGGCTTTCATGATTTCCTTTTCTTTTGGCGTGCAACGCGAAACGCAACCGCGTTTCATTGTCCCTCAGTCGGACGCCCATCGCAAGCCGCCGGCGTCGCTCGGGACAGTTCTCGGCGAAGTTGCCGATAGCCCTCGTGCCGGGGCGCCAACTCGAGCGCCGCGTCGATGGCCGACACCGCGCCGGCGATGTCGCCTCGCATCCGACGGACCAGACACAGCAAGAAATGATGCTCGGCCACGGGCTCCAATTCCGCGGCCGTTTCGGCCAGCGAGCCGGCTTCGTCCAGTTTCTGCCTGGTCCGCAGAAAGAGGTTGGCCAAGGCCGCATAGCCGCCGCCACTTTGCGGAGTCAACTCGATTGCTCGGCGAAGAGCCCGTTCCGCTTCGGCGTTTCGCCCGAGTCGCGCGTAAGCCGCCCCGGCGCTCATCTGGGCGCCCAAGTCGTCCGGCGCCCGGTCGCACAATTCGGCCAGCATCTGCAGGGCCTCGTCCGTCCGCTCCTGCTGCTCGTACAGCCAAGCCAAGACGGTTCGCGGTTCCGGGTCGGTGGGCCCCAGCTCGCCACCACGCCGCAAACAGCTTTCCGCCATCCGGTATTCCCCGTTGGCCAGATACGCTTTGCCGACCGCTGTGCTGGTCCGAGCGGCCAAGTTCCGTACTTGACCAGAATCCGTGCTGGTCTGCAGCGCTTGGCGATGCCGCTGCTCGTCCAACGCTTTGAGTTCCTTGAACCGGGCCAAGTACTCCTGCGATTTTTCCTGGTCCCCCAGCCGAGCGCAGGCGGTGGCCAAGGCAAAATACCCGTTGGTGAACTCCGGCCCCATCCGGACACCGGTCTCCAAGTGCTGCCGCGCTTTTTCGTATTGCTTCAACCCCAAGTACGCTTGGCCCAGCAGAACGGAAGCCGTCATCAGCTTGGGCCGGGTCGTCAACAACGGCTCCAACAATTCGACCGCTTCTTCGTGCTTGCCCTGATCGTTCAGGGCTTCGGCCGCCCGCACGGGATAGGTGGTCGAATCGCGGTCGAACTGCATGGCCGAGCGATAGTTGCGTACCGCTTCGTCAAACTGCCCTTCCTGGTACGCGACCGCGGCGATAGCGGCGCAGGCGGACGCGGCAAGGGCCGGGTCCAAATCCATCGCCCGCTGCCAGCAGCGGACGGCGTCTTTGGTCTTGCCCAGCCCGTGATACAGCGTTGCCGCCACATCCCACGCCGCACCGCTGCCGGGGAAGTGGTGCAGCAAGTGGTCGACCAGTCCGCCGGACTCGACAAGCAGCGCCGCCGAATCGGGGGAAGCCTTGTCAGCCGCTTCGCGGACGGCGGCTACGAGTTGCACCCGTTCCGGATCACGAGGGTGCAGGAGCAGCAGGGCAAGGGCAATCGCGCCGGCCGTTCCCGCAGCAATCACGAGCAGCCAGGCCCAACGCCGCAACAACGTTCCGTTACGTGCGGCCGGCGCAGCAGCCTTTGACGCGGTTTGCACAGCCCCCCTTCGTCGGCGGTTCATGACGGGCTAACGTGGCTTGTCATCGGGGCTACAGCTTGTCCGCCATCGCTTTCGCTTTGGCCTTCACCGCCGCCGCGTCGGTCGTCTTTTCCAACGCATCAAGATCGGACAACAGGGGACCGCCCTTGGCCTCGTCCGTTCTCTTGATTTCCTCAATGTTCTCTCGAAGCAGCATCATCCCGCTGCCCAATTGGCCGGTGGTCGCGATCTCTTCGAGCGTGATCTTCGCGTTTTGAGCCGCGGGCGTTTGGGGAGGAGGTGTCACGTCAATCGGCTTCTGCTCGCCGCCGCAACCGATAATCGCCAACACGAACAGGACCGCCACCATACGAAAGAGATTCATTCTCCTACCTTTCTGATTCCAGGGTGCCGTGGACTTCTATCAACAAAGCGACCGCGCAGAAATAACTTGAACAAATTGTGGCAGGCATACTCCGTCTGCCGTCCGCAGTTTACGGCACACGGAGTGTGCCTACTACTTTGGAATTGAACAACTTATTCCTGCGCGGTCGCAAAGCACCCCGAACGCGACAACGGCCGGGGTGCTGAATGCTTTGCCGCCGAGATCCAATTCCCAAACGCTAGTAAGAACCGATCGCCTCGCCGCCTTCCCGGCTGCCCAACGCCTGGTACGTGGTCAGCTCCACATCCCCGGAAATGAACCTCACCGAGCCGTCCGCCAGGGCATGGTTCACCCCGCCTGGGTGCTTGCTGCGGGCCGGGAAAATGCCGTTGCTGTCCATCCAGCCACAGCCGACACAGTCCTGGCAAGAACCCGAGGGCAAACCGTCGGGCCACTGCCAATTGGGCGGTGCTACCGTGTTGAAGATCGATTGGTTCGGCAGGGCAGAAATCCACTCCCGCCCGCTATGACTGTGGTGGTTGCCACGGCCGGCCATACAGTTCTGGGCATATTGGGTTACCATTGCTGCGGTCGGGAAGTTGCCCATTCCCACATTCGGAATGGCACGGACCACGTCACCCGTGCTGAACCGGCCCCCGTCATTGTCTCCCAACAGCTGTTCCCCGATCATGATGGTGTTGGACAGCCCATCGGCGATGTCCGCAAAGCTGCGTTCAAAGTCGCGACTGAACACGCCGAGCTGCGAGCCAGCACCCCACAACGCCCATTGCGGCCCCGTTGAAATTGGGTAGTTGTTATTCCCGCTCTCAGCGCCAAAACGCTGGATTCCATCGGACGGACAGCGATACGGAGGAACGTCCATCCGCCGCAACTCGGCCATGGTGCCGGTACGCCACGTGTCGCCAATGTCAGGGCTAGTTGCATACAGCCGCTGAAACTCGTCCCACACGGCCTGTTGTTCCATGTAGGGGAGAATCATCGTATGCACGCTGAATCCCTCCCAATGACTATTGCCCCCGTCCGGCGGACCCAAAGCGCGGTAGCAGTACGCGGGCAACTTTTTGTGCGTATCGGCGTAATTCTGAATCCCCAAAGCAATCTGCTTCAGGTTGTTGACGCACTGACTGCGCCGAGCCGCCTCGCGGGCGGCCTGAATCGCAGGCAGTAACAAGGCGACCAAGATGCCGATAATGGCGATCACCACCAATAATTCGACCAGCGTAAATCCTCTCCGACGCGAATGCATGACGGAACCTCCAGAATTGAGAAAAAGTACAAACCGAGCACCGAGAAATCAGAGCACCTTTTGAGTAGACGGATTTGTTCAAGCGTTAATCTACGTAAATCGCGTTACGACCGCAAGCTTTTTTTCGAAAATAGATGGTGCGAACCGAGAATCTTGAACAGGCAAGAATGCGCCATCCGTCAATCGTGGACAACGGGCATCAGGCGGGACAGTTCCCGGCGAAGTTGCCGATAGCCCTCGTGCTGGGGCGCCAACTGGATCGCCACGTCGATGGCCGACACCGCGCCGGCGATGTCGCCCCGCATCCGACGGACGAGACTCAGCAAGAAATGATGCTTGGCCACAGGCTCCAATTCCGCGGCCGTTTCGGCCAGCGAGCCGGCTTCGTCCGGTTTTTGCTTGGTCTGCAGAAAGAAGTTGGCCAAGGCCGCATAGCCGCCCGCCCGCTTTGGCGTCAACTCGATCGCTCGACGAAAGGCGAGTTCCGCTTCGATGTTCCGCCCGAGCCGCGCGTACGCGGATGCGGCGCTCATCTGGGCCCCCAAGTCGTCCGGGGCCTTCTCGCACAGTCTCCCCAGTGTTTGGGCCGCCTCGTCGCGGCGTCCAAGTTGCTCGAGGATCCAAGCCAGCAACAAGTCGCTTTCAATATCCTTCGGATCAAGTTCCGCTGCCCGACGCAGGTGCGCTTCGCCGGTTTGAAAATCGCCAAAGGCCACGTGTACCCTGCTTGCCGCTCGATACGTACTGGCGACCAGATCCCGAGCCTTGGAGGTCTCCGTGCCAGACTGCAAGTCGCTGCGGTGCCGCTGCTCGTGCCGCGATTGGAGTTCCTTGAACTGCCGCAGGTACTCGTTGGCTTTTTCTTTGTCTCCCAATCGAGTGCAGGCCGTGGCAAGGCTGAAGAATACGCTCGGGTACTCGGGTTGCACCGCGACGACTGCTTCCAGATGCTCCCGTGCTTGCTCGTATTTACGGAGTTTCAGGTATGCCTGTCCGAGTAAGGCGGAAACGGGCATCGCCGTCGGATGCGTTTTCAGGGCCAGTTCCAGGACGTCGACGGCGTCCTGGAGTTTGCCCTGGACAATCAAGGCTTCGCCCAAATGCGTCGGATAAGCGGACGACGTGGGATCCTGTTGCATGGCCCTGCGGTACTGCGTGGCCGCCTCCTCAAAGTTACCTTCATCGTACGCCAGCGAGCCCATTGCTCCATGAACGGCTGGTGCGATCGAAGGGGACAACTCGACGGCTGTTCGCCAGCAGCGGACCGCGTCGGCGTTCTTGCCGAGCGCTCGATACAGCTGGGCAATCACGTCCAGCGTTTCACCATTCTCGGGGTACTGGCTCAGCAGACGATCGGCGACTTCGCCCGCTTCGCACAGCAAGGCGGCGGCATCGGGAGAGGGGCCCGAAGACGACTCGGCAATCATTCCCCGCAGGCGGCTGCGCTCGTCGGCAGCCGGAAAGAAGACCGCCAGGGCGGCGGCAATGATGCCGGCAATCAGAAGAGCAATCCCGGCGGCCCTCAGGCCGAGCAGCGTCCAGCGTTGCGCCAGAAATCGGCGGATCGGCGCGCCCGTCACCGGCAACATGCGTGGATCGGGTCGGCGTCCTGCCGCAGCTCGCCTCGCCATACCTCAAGTCCCGCTAGAGTTTCTCACGCGATTCCCCATTGGGAATCGCGAAAAATCGTCCCGCAACAAAAAGTGACCTTGGTTCCGCCGTGCGAAGCAGAAACCAAGGCCACCCATTCTGATCATCGCGAACGTCTAAAGCTTGTTGGCCATTTTCTGAGCCTGAGCCTTGATTTGACCGGCGTCCTTCATTCCTTTGAGGGTCTCCAGATCGCTCAATAACTCCTCCGCTTTCTGCTGGTCCGTGGCCTTCATTTTTTCCAGGCTGTCTTGGATCAGTTCAATTTCGCTTCCCATCTCTCCGCTGGCGGCAATCGACTCCAGCAACGGCCGCGCCGGGGGCGGGGGCGCGGGCGTGACGGAAACCGGTTGCGGCCCGCCACAGCCGACCATGGCCAGCCCGATAAACATCGCAAAAAAAGCCCTTCGTTTCATCAGCATATTCCCTTTCTTTCCTCAGATTCGACTACGGTCGCTGAACCGACTCGCCACCTTCGCGCGTGCCTAATGCCTGGTAAAGTCCTTCATCCACGTTGTCCGTGATAAAACTCACGGAACCATCGACATATGTTGTATTCACGCCGCCGGGGTGGCGGCTGCGCGCTGGGAAAACCCCATCCCGATCCGAAGCATATCCAGACGGTGACCATTGACACGTCGGATACTGCCAGTTGGGCGTCGCCACCGTACTGAAGATCGTCTGGGTGGGCAGCGGAGCCAGCCAGTTATTGCCGTTGGAGCTGATGTGGGACGTGGGCAGGCAACTCGTTTGCGCCCAAGTCGAGACGACGGTCAAGTTCGTGCTACCCGGACCGGACGCGGTCATGCAGGGCTCGCCGACGCGATACATCGCGTTGTCCAAGTCGCCGCACAGGATCTCCGAGAGCATGATGGTGTTGGACGTTCCGTCCAGCACGTCCGCCATACGGGTTTCCATCGTGCGCCGGAAAATACCGTTTTGCGTCGCATTATTCGACCAGCTAAGCGATACTCCCATGCTGCCTGCATAGTTGCATCCCTTGCCGCTTTCGCGACCTGCCGCCGTCGACGGGAAACGCCGGTCGGACGGGCAAAGGAAAGCGGGCAAATCCGCGGAACGCACCATGTTCAACCCATTGTTCACGCCGTTGTCGTGCCAGCGCAAATAGAAGTCGTTGCTCTCGATCTTGAGCTGATCAAACAGCGATTGCTGCTCGATGAAGGGCAGAAGCTGGGAATGGGCGCTGTAACCCTCCCACTCGCCGAACCCAGGCGACTTGAAGGCAAATCGGGGAAATGTCTTGAACGAATCGTGGTAATTTTGGTAGGCCAAAGTCAGCTGTTTCAGATTGTTGACGCACTGACTGCGCCGAGCCGCCTCCCGAGCGGCCTGGATTGCAGGCAGCAGCAGGGCGACCAAGATGCCGATGATGGCGATCACCACAAGTAACTCGACGAGCGTAAAACCACTTCGACGCGAGCGCATGACAGAAACCTCCGGAATGGGATAATTGCACGAACCACAACTTATCAACATATACGAATTCTCGTACAGCGGCAACCGTTGTGCAAGCAGGCACGCGAGAATCGGGAACTGCGAAAAGGCAGATTCCTTCGGTTTCCAGGCGGGCCGTTCGCCGATTTTGACTCAAGGGGGTAGTCTTATGGCTCTTAATTATGGTTAAATTTTTTCCACCCGGGGAATCGGTGTGCCACACGCGGGGATTCGCAGATCGATTGCGCAACGGGCTGTTGATTCCAACGTCCCGACCGGCAGTTTGGGCAAACATGCATCCGTGACGCGGGACTCGGCGCAAACGGCTTGACTTGCGAACCAAGAGCGAATCCGGCGAGAGCCTCGGGTTGGTGTCACGGCGCCGAGCGGGCGGCACCAGGCTTCGAAGTTGCGCAACGTCTCCGCCGAGCTTGCTCGGTGGGACGACGATTCTGCACTATCGAGGACCGCCGAGAAGTCCCGCCCCCGCCGAGCTTGCTCGGTGGAGCGACGATTCTGCACTATCGAGGACCGCCGAGAAGTCCCGCCCCCGCCGAGCTTGCTCGGTGGAGCGACGATTCGGTCACGCTCACGCGCGAATTGCCAATCATAGCTTCCACCGAGCAAGCTCGGCGGGGAGCGACGGGGGCGGACGCGCGACGCGGACGCGGGACGGGGGTAGTGCAGAATCATAGCTTCCACCGAGCAAGCTCGGCGGGGGCGAAGCCCGACGAAATGCGCAACTTCAAAGGCACGGGGCGGGCTGTGGAACCTTTTGCAGCTCGGCGATACAATGTACGCCGATCGCATCCTTACGTATTCATCAAACCTGTCCATCCTCAGGCGAATCGGAGATCCCATGCGAGTCAGGCGACTGTTCCCATTTCCGGTTCGCTGTTTTGCCTTGCTTGTGTGCTGGACGTTGATGGCGTCTGCCGGCGCCGTCGATGCAACGAACGAGGCACCGAACGCGGTTCGCTGCGATTGGTACTTGCGCGAGTCGTTGGCTGCGATTCGCGACTGGGAGGATCTGCTGGTCCGCTGGGAGCAGGAGACTCCCGAGGCCGCGCGCACGGCGGTGCTGGCTGTTCCCGCGACGGGCGAAGCCGTCACCTGGCCGAACCCGATTCCCGCCAAGCTGTTGCCAGCGGGGACGATGTCTCGGACGGTGGCCGTGCGGGCCAACCCCAGCGGCCGGATGCAGGTCGAGCGATCGGAGCCGGCAGCCGCAGCAGCAGTGGAGGCGGTTGCCGATGACGCCACGGTGCAGGGTTGCCAACACCCGGGCGGCGGCGGCAAGAACCAGTGGTATCATGCGTATCATCGCAAGTTCGATCAGCTGACTCGGTTTCGGCCCAAGATCGCCAGGTTCGCGCTGCAGCTGGCCGCCCCGCTCGATCTGCACCGCGGCGAGAACATGCTGAGGATCGAAGTGCGCAACACCGCCGAGCAGCCGCTCCGGCTTGTATTGAGCGGCGAGTTTCGGACGCCGGAGCGAACCCGCGGCCTGGGGCAGCATGTGCTGGAACTGGCCCCCGGCGCGACGGGCGTTTGGCGACTGGCCCTGCAGTTGGACGCGCCCGGCGGCGGTTTGGTAGGCGTCACGATTCGGGACGGGGCAGAGACGTACTGGTTCCCGCTGCTGACGCACGTCGAGCGGGTCGGGGACGTGCTGGCGAGTCTGCGGCAGATCCTCGCGGACATGCCCGCCGGGGACGTTCGCACCCGTGCGGCCGCCAAGGAACTCGACGAATTACAGCGTCTGGCCGAGCCCTGGGCGGGCGCCGACGATGGTCCTTCGTGGTCTGAGTTATTCGAGCAGGCCAGCCGGCTGCGCGACCAGTGGCTGCTGGGCCGCGTGCCGTTCGAGACACTGCTGTTCGTCAAACGCAAGCCGTTCATTTCCGAACAGCCGTTCATGGACGCGCACCATTTATTCAACCGGCCGGGTGGCGGCATCTATCGGCTGTCGCCTGTGCGGCCCGACGGTCGCGTCACGCCGCTTGTCGATTCGCTGGGCACGGGCGTCTATCGCGACCTGTGCCTGCACTGGGACGCCCAGCGGCTGCTGTTCGCTTGGGGCAACGGCTCGGACGACTGGGACGGCTTTTTAAGCTACCACATCTACGAGACCCACGTGGACGGCAGCGGGTTGCGGCAAATCACCACAGGGCCGAAGAACGACTGCGAACCGTTCTACCTGCCCAACGGTCAGATCGGATTTACGTCGGACCGTTCCGAGCATTTCGTGATGTGCGGCGCCGATCGGCACTCGCCCAATCTGTTCGTGACCGACGCCGCGGGGGCCGAAGTGCGACGGCTCAGTTTCAACGTGTTCAACGACTTTACCCCGGCGGTGCTGCCGGATGGCCGCATCATCTACGGCCGCTGGGAGTACAACGAGCGGTCCGTCACGTCGCTGCACAATCCCTTTACGATGCATCCCGACGGGCGGATGGTCTCGCCTTACTATGGCAACGCGACGATCCGGCCGAACGTCGTCATGTTCCCCCGGCCGGTGCCGAACAGCCATCTCGTGATGGCCCTGTTCGCGGCCCATCACGGGCAGACCCACGGGGCCGTGGGCTTGATCGACGTGCGGCGCGGGATCGACGGCCCCAAACCGCTGACCGTGCTGACGCCGAATGTGCCGATCACCGGGGAGAAGGCCGAGGACAGTCGGCACGGCTGGTTCAGCGATCCGTTGCCGCTGGACGAACAGACGTGGCTGTGCTCGTACACGCCGACGGTGGTGCCGTGGCTGGAGACGACCTGGGCGCTGTACGTCGCCGACCGGCACGGCAACTTGGGGCTGGTCTATCGCGATCCCGACATCTCGTGCGCCGAACCAGTGCCGCTGGTGGCCCGCCGGCAACCGCACGTGCTGCCGCCGGCGCCGGCCGGCACCGATGCGCGGGATGCCGAGGCCGAAGTGGTGCTGGCCGATGTCTATCAGGGGTTGAGCGGCGTTCCTCGCGGCGCGGCCAAGTACCTGCGCGTCCTGGAAGACGTGCCCCGCGAAGGCGTCCATCAGGGCGGCGTGGTCTGCACCTCGGGGACGTTGATCTTCACGGTCAAACGCGTCTTGGGGACGGTGCCCATCGAGGCGGACGGTTCGGCGTATTTCACCGTTCCCGCCAACCGCAACGTCTATTTCGCGGTGCTGGACGCCGACCGCTTGGAAATCCAGCGGATGCGGAGCGTGGTGTGCCTGAAGCCCGGCGAACAGCGAAGTTGTATCGGCTGTCACGAGCCGCCGAACTTGGCGCCGCCCATCCCTGCCGGGCTGGGCGCTGGCGGGCTGGGAACTGGCGGGCTGGCTGCCCTGCAGCGCGTTCCCAGCCGGCCGGAACCGCCGCCTTGGGGTACGCAGATCGTCAGCTATCTGCGCGATATCCAGCCCTTGCTCGATGCCCGCTGTGTCCGCTGTCACGCCTTTGACCGGCCGGCCGCGGGCGTCATTTTGACCGGCGATTTGACGGACCAGTTCTGTGTCAGCTATGAAGAACTGCTGCCCTACCTGAGCGTTGCCATCTCGAACCGCTGGGACCATCCCGACGACGTGGTGGGGCGTCCGCCGTACACGTACGGTTCCAACGTTTCAGAGCTGACGCGGCTCCTTCGTTCCGGCCATCACGACGTGCAGCTGGCGGACGAGGACTGGGAGCGTCTGGCGACGTGGATCGACGCCAACGGCGTGTACTACGACCGGTATGAATCCGAGTATTTCTCGCAACGCCGGATCTTCGCGGGGGCCACACGGCAAGCGTTGAGCCAGGTCTTTCAACGCCGCTGTGGCGAGTGCCACGGTGCGGACGACGGTCAGCACGACACGTGGTGGCTGAGTCTGAACCGTCACGACGTGCGTCTCAGCCGGGCCTTGGCCGCGCCGCTGTCGGCCGACAGCGGCGGCTGGGGCCGTTGCGGCGGAACCGTCTTTGCCAACGTCGACGATCCGGACTATCAAGCCATCCTGTCGCTGCTGACCTCGCTGCGGACGACGCTGGACGAGCATCCGCGCGAGGACCTGCTGTCGCTGCGCGGCACCGATGTCGAGCGGCGGGTGGTCGAGTTGCCGTCCCCGCCTCGGGCCTCCGCCGCCGCAGACGCCTCGCCCGGCGGCTGGGTGGACCTGGTCGCTTTGCCCTGGGAAGCGGCCCGATCCGGCTGGACGCCGAACGGCGACGGCCAGCCGCGGCGGAATCGCGACGTGACGAACCAGCCGCTGCGGTTGGCCACGCGCCGCTATGCCAGCGGGCTTGGCACGCACGCGCCTTCGGAGATCGTCTATCGCTTGGACGGCCGTTATGCCCGTTTCACGTGCCTGGCGGGCGCCGCCGAACGCGGCGGCAGCGTGGTATTCCAAGTCTACGGGGACGAACGGAAACTGTTCGACAGCGGCACGCTGCACGGCTTGAGCGAAGTCCACCGCTTGGACCTGCCCGTCGGCGGCGTCCAGCGACTGCGACTGGTCGTGACCGACGCCGGCGACGGCTACATCCACGACATGGCCAACTGGGCCAATCCGCAACTGCTGCGGGCCGAGTGACGGCCGAGTTGGACGGCCGTCTGGCCACGCGGACGGGCACAGAAAGGGGTCAGGACTGGCGTG
>Ga0351910_1006_pt1 | contig 95932 bp, 67 predicted proteins | sample TotcelHT113001L5_FD_206860 | JGI IMG/M metagenome (GOLD analysis project Ga0351910, IMG submission 206860) | Enriched cells from coal bed in the Powder River Basin, Montana, United States - Total cells T11 rep1 HSBNCT.T11.300.1.L5 ...
GTCTTGTTGGCGAAAACCAGCTCGCGAATCTTGCTGGTGACCATCATCAATTCGTGAATTCCAATGCGTCCGCGATAGCCGCCACGCTGGCAATGATTGCAGCCTTTGCCTTTCATAAAGCCGCCTTTGGCTGCCACCTCGACCGGTATCCCCGCCTCGGCGAGCTCCGCCTCCCGCGGTACGTAAACCTGCTTGCAGCGAGGGCAAATGGTCCTCACCAACCGCTGGCCAAGTACGGCTACCACACTGCTTGCCACGAGATAACCGGGAACACCCATGTCAATCATGCGTGTAATAGCGCTGGGCGCATCATTCGTATGGAGTGTACTAAATACCAAGTGTCCAGTCAAAGAAGCTTGGATTCCCATCGAAGCCGTTTCCTGATCCCGCATCTCGCCAACCAGGATGACATCGGGTGCCTGGCGCAGCATGGCGCGGATGATTCTGGCAAAGTCCAAGCCGATGCTGTGCCTGACTTCGCATTGATTGATACCCGGCAAGTAGTATTCCACGGGATCTTCGGCGGTGATAATCTTTTTATCCGGGCGATTCAGGTAATTCAGTGCGGCATAGAGGGTGGTCGTTTTTCCTGATCCGGTGGGGCCGGTCACAAGAACGATTCCGTTGGGGCGACGGATCAGTTTCTGGAAGATCTGGTAGTTGTACTCGGACAAGCCCAACTGCCGCACGCCGATCTTAATGTTATCTTTGTCCAGAATTCGCAAAACGGTCGCCTGGCCGTGGTTCGTCGGCAGGATACTGACACGAAGGTCCAGTTCTTTCTCGCCGACGGTGACTTTGATCCGCCCGTCCTGAGGGCGGCGGCGTTCGGCGATATCCATCCTCGCAAGGATTTTGATGCGGGAGGTGATGGCCGCTAGCAGTCGCCGCGGCGGGCTATCGCGTTCCATCAACATGCCGTCAATTCGATATCGGATGCGGACCCGATTCTCGAACGGCTCGACATGGATATCCGACGCCCGCAACTGGACCGCTTCGGAAATCAACAATTGGACCAGCCGCACGACGGGAGCGCTGTTCTCGTCGACGCCTTCACCGCCCGACAGATCCTCGGCCGTCTCGGTGAAATCGATCGCGGTATCGGTGAATTCCTGCAGCATCGAGTCGGCACTTTCGCCTTCGATCTGACCGTAATGGCGGTTGATCGCTCCCTGGATGGCCTCTTTTGGCGCCAGCGTGGTCTCGATGCGGCGGTTGAGAATGAACCGCAGCTTTTCGATCGTTTCCAAGTCGAAGGGATCGCTGACGGCCACGGTCAGCACGTTGTCCTCCTCGCTGAGGGGGATAACAGAGTTTTCCCGCGCGACCGCTTCGGGAACGAGTTCGATAATGCTCTCGGGAATGGAAACGGCAGTCAGGTCGACATACCGCATCGAATGGTGTTCCGCCATCGCGCGAACGACATCTTCGCTGGTGGCGTACTCCAGATTCACAAGACATTCGCCGACATCCTTGTCGTGCTCCGACGCCATTTGCTGGGCTTCGGCCAGCTGTTCCGGACTGATGACGCCCCGTCGCAGGAGAACTTCGGTGAAATTTACGCCCTTTGCCATGTGCGAGCGCCTCGCCAATTTAGGGGAACTGTTCGGTGTTTCAGAAACACGGTCAGACAAGCCACCGGGAAATTCGGGACCAACGCCGGCCCGTGTGCCTCTATCTTGCCTAATCCCAACCCCTTCTGTCAATCTCCAGCAGCATTGTTTCATCGGGGCTCCGACGTGCAGAATTCAAAATTGGCGGGAAAAGCGTCTCCCATCCGCCGAGATTTCCAGCGGCAATTTTGAATTCTGCACGTCGGAGCGCTGCCCAGCGAAAAATGCCAACAGACATTGTTTCGCGACAAAGCGACGTCGGATCTGCCGCGCGGACGCCGGTGCTGCCGAACGTCGCACGAAACGACGGTTAATCGACGCCGTTAGGCTGGTTGATCATCAAGTCGGGTTGGTACTGGTGCGTATCCATCATCGTCAAGCCGAGGAACAGGGCCACAAAGATTAGTCCGAATACAAAGATCAGGGCGTTCAGCGGGGTGTCGTAGCGCAGATGCATGAAATAGACGGCCACCAGACTGGCCTTGACGGTGGCGATGCCCAGGGAAATCCAGATCTCGAAGCTGCCCGTGGGGAAGAATGTCGCCACGACCGTCACCACGGTCAGCAGCACGAGGGCCAAAAAAACGCCGATCAGAACCGGTACCGGCATGACGTGCGCCAAGCTGTGTGCGGCGCGATCGTCCGCGGCGGGCGAATGCGAGTGGGGTGTGGTTGTCATGCTAATGAATCAGGTACAGCAAAGGGAACAGATAGATCCAAATCAAGTCCACCAGGTGCCAGTACAGCCCCGTAAAGTCGACCGGGCTGAAGTATTGACCGCTGAATTCCCCGCGCATCGCGCGGCCGAGGAGCCAAGCGATAACGCCCATGCCGGCCAGGATATGCACCACATGAACGCCGGTCATGAGGTAGTAGATACTGAAAAAAATCGCCAGTAGCGAGATCCCGGACGCCGCCTCGGGATCGCGGATCACCAATTGCTCGGCAGGCGGTCGGGACGACAAGTCGAGGGGCCGATGCGCGGCGGCATGCGCGGCAGTGTCTTGTTCGACGGCCAGGAATTGGCCGGTGAGCGCGGGTATGGCTTTCCCGGCTCCAACGCCGGCAAAGAACGCCAAGGCCGTCAGCGTCAGGCAAAACGCCACCGCCGCGGCTTGGGTGTGGCCCCGCGCTTGATGGACAGCGGCCTTGAGGCCATAGCCCGCCGTGGCCAAGACGGCGGGGAGGCACAGATACCACAGCCACGGTCCGTGCTCGTGATCGCCGTGCGGCATGTCGGCCGCCTGCGGCACAAACGCTTGGCCCCAGTACAGTCCCAGATCCCATTTGTGCGTGTACTCGACCGCCTTGACGCCCAGAAACAAGCTGGCGCAGGCCAGCGTCAGCGTCAGGCACCAGACCAAGCCTCGCCGCTGACCCAGTTGGGCACATCGCACCCCCCAGGCCATCGTCAAGCTGCTGAGCAGGAGGACGATCGTGTTGAACCCGCCCAGGACTTTGTCCAGGTACTTGTGGGCGTCCACAAACACTTCGGGGTGGTTGCTGCGATACACGGCATAGGCGACGAACAGTCCGCCGAAGAACAGGACTTCCGTCACCAGGAACAGCCACATGCCGAGTTTGCCCGCAGCGAACTGCTGTTGCGATGTCTCGAAATGGTGAGCCAGGTGGGGATCGTGGCCGTGCGAATCGTGGCCGTGGGGATCCGCTTCACCACCGGCGTATCCTGCGTCGCTGTTGGCTGTCTGGTGCATAAGGATGCTCTACTTCTGGACGGGCACGTAACCTTCTTCTTCCGCGCTGTACTCGTTCACGCTGTAATCGTAGGGATCCCCCGTTGTCGGCGTGTGTTCGAAATTATGAGGCGGCGGGGGCGAGCTGCAGGTCCATTCCAGCGACGGGCTGCCCCACGGATTGGTGGGCGCTCGCTTGCCTTTGAACACCGCGTACAACAGCACCCCGGCGGCCAGGAACAAGCCGATGCCCAGGACCATCGAGCCGATCGTGGACATCTGGTGCAGGGATTGGAATTCCGGCAAGTAGCGGGCGTATCGCCGCGGCATCCCGCGAGTCCCCAGCAGGAACTGGGGCATGAACGTCATGTTGAAACCGGCGAAAATGATCAGGCAGCCGATCCGCGCCCACAGCTCGTTGTACATGCGGCCGAACATCTTCGGCCACCAGTAGTGCAAGCCACCGAGGAACGCCACCAGCGTGCCGCCCATCATCACATAGTGGAAATGCGCCACGACGAAGTACGTGTCGTGCAGATGAACATCGGTGGCCAAGGTGCCCAGAAACAGGCCCGTCAAACCGCCGATGCCAAACAGCAGGATAAAGGACAGCGCATAGCACATCGGCGCCGCCAGGCTGACGGAGCCTTTGTACATCGTGGCCAGCCAGTTGAAGACCTTGATGGCCGAGGGAATCGACACGCTGAACGTCAAGGCACTGAAGATGATCGCGGCCAAAGGCGATTGGCCGCTGACAAACATGTGGTGTCCCCAGACCAGGAAGCCGAACACGGCGATGGCGATGCTGCTGTACGCGATGAACCGATAGCCGAAAATGTGCTTGCGGCTGAACACCGAAACCAGCTCGCTGATGATCCCCATCGCCGGCAGGATCATGATGTACACGGCCGGATGGCTGTAGAACCAGAAGAAATGCTGATACAGGATCGGGTCGCCGCCGAGTTTGGGATCGAAAATCCCGATGTGGAACATCTTTTCGGCAGTCAGCAGGACCAGGGTGATTGCCAGCACGGGCGTGGCCAGCAACTGGATGATCGAGGTGGCGTACAGACTCCACAAGAACAAGGGCATCTTGAACCAGGTCATGCCCGGCGGCCGCATGGTGTTGATCGTGACGATGAAATTCAAACCGGTGAAGATGGAACTGAAGCCCAGGATAAAGGCCCCGATCGTCGCCGCGATGACGGTGTCACTGGTCGTCGTGCTGTACGGCGTATAAAACGTCCAACCGGTGTCCAGGCCGCCCAGGACCAGGGCCAGCAGGAAAAAGACGGCGCCGCCGAGCCACAGGTAGAAACTGGCCAAATTCATCCGCGGAAAGGCGACGTCCTTGGCGCCCAGCATCAGCGGCAGGAAAAAGTTGCCCAGGGCGGCCGGGATGCTGGGGATGATAAACAGAAAGGTCATGATCGCCCCATGCAACGTGAAAAATACGTTGTAGCGATCTTCGGTCAGGAACATCTTGCCCGGGGTGTACAGCTCTGCGCGGATCAGCAGGGCAAAGATCCCGCCCAGCAGGAACGAGCCCATGATCCCGGCCAGGTACATGATCCCGATCCGTTTATGATCCAGGGTGACGATCCACGACCTGAGTGTCATGTCGTGCGTCAAGTAGTTTTCAGTCATGGTTTTCTCCAACCCGCCAATCTGATTCACCATCCGCACGAGGACTTTGCTGAGGAGACTGGCTCCACAACACGTAATTCCACTGCGGCAAAGGTCATTCTTTCAAGGTCTTGATGTACGCGATAATCGCGGTGATCTCCTCGTCCTTCAACTGGCCTTTGTAGGTCGGCATGACGGGCTGGTAGCCGGCTCGGATCTTGGCCATCGGCTCCATGATCGATTCGAGGATATAGTTCTCGTCCACGGTCACGATCTCGCCGGAAGTCATCGCTTGTTGGGTCCCGAAAATGCCTTTGAATGGCGGTCCGACTCGGGCGCTGCCGTCCAGCGAGTGGCATTGGAGACACCCGCGGCGCTGGACCAGCAACTGGCCGCCCTCGGCGGGCGTCATCCGCTCCAGGAAATTGGCGGCGTCTTCGAGCCATTTCTCGAACTCGCCTCGCGGATGCACGACCACCTTGGCCAACATCGTGCTATGTTGCGTGCCGCAGTATTCGGCACAGTACAGCTGATGCTCGCCCGCCTCGGTGGCGTGGAACCAGGTCTTGGTATAGCGTCCCGGCACGACGTCCATTTTCAGCCGGAAAGCCGGAACGTAGAGGCTGTGAATGACATCATCGGAACTCATCACCAGACGAATCGGCTGGTCCATCGGGACGTGCAAGTCGGCCTCGATATGGCCATTGGGGTAGACGAAATTCCAAGACCACTTCTTCGCCAGGACCTGGATTTCGTAGCTGTCTTCCGGAGCCTGCCGCATGCCCATGTAACCCCAGAATCCCCAGAGGAACATCACCGCCACCAGAATCGTGGGAATGATCGTCCAGACCATCTCCAAGCTGGTGCTGTGACTGGGGCTGGGTTGCGGACCAACGCCCTCGCGGCGGCGGTATTTGATTACGAAAAACCCCATCAGACCCAGGATCAGCGCAAAGAAGATCACCGAAATGATGAAGATAAAGTAGAAGACCTGGTCGACGATCGCGGCCTCTTCCGTAGCCCGTTGGGGGAAGAACAGCGAACCGCCGGGCGCGCCCAACAGTCCGACCAAGGGCAGAACGAACCCGGCCGACGTGCCCGTTCCGCCGGAGGCATTACTCGTTCCGCCGGAGGCGATGCTCGTTCCGCCGGAGGCGATGCTCGTTTCGCCGGAGGCGTCGCCCGTTTTGCCGGTGGCGGCAGCCGGCGGGGCGGCGTCCGCGCCGCGCGCGTGGCTGCGCCGCCGCAGCCAGTAGGGGATCATCCCCAACAGCACCAGCGCACACGTCATGCCGGCTCCCAACTTCATCAGATTCCGCGCGACCGGTCCGTAGCGGCCCGCGTCGGCGTCGTAGTGGAAGCAGAACAGCAGCACCCTGTCCAGCGTGGAACCGACCTTGCCTTCGCCCGCTTCGACCAGCGACAGCCGTAGCGTCTGCTCGGGGAATTGAACGCCATACAGGTAGCGGGACACGCGGCCCTGGGGCGTGCAAACGATGATCACCGCCGCATGCACGTACTGCTTGTCCTGCTCGACGTACTTGAAACGAAAGCCGACCGCATCGGCCAACTGCTTGATATTCGCTGCGCTGCCGGTCAGGAAATGCCAGCCGGCCGCCGTTTCCGGACGGCCATAACTGCGGAGATACCGTTGTTTGGTCAAGCGGGCCCGCTGGGGCGTCTCCAGCGGGTCGATGCTGACGCTGATGACGTCGAATTCCTTGCCGGGCGTCCAGGCAAGTTCCTGCAAGCCGTCGACCATGCCGTTCAGCACCAGCGTACACAGCATGGGACAGTCGGAGTAATTCAGCGTCAGGACGGCCGGCCGATCGCCCTGGAACAGCGACGCCAGCGTCCGTTCCCGGCCGTTCTCGTCCCGGAAACGCAGGTCGAGTGGGATCTGGGCGCCCGGGTGTTCATCGACCCCGACTTCGGCCAGCGCTGCCGGCGCGGACTCTTGACGCTGGGCGACGGCGAACCCCGGCAGGGTTAGTCCCCAAGCCAGCATGCACGCCAACCCGCACGCCAACTGGGCAAGTTGCTTTGCTCGCGTCAACCGTTTCTCGCTCATGGACTCCGCTCCTCGCTTTGCGCCGCGGACAACTCCTTGACCACCAGCTCCATCGCGCGGTCCACGGGAATCATGACTTGCTTTTTCTCGCGGTCGATCCAGTCGTACCGCGTCAACTGGACCGCCTGCTCGGCCAACTGGGTGTCGCTCTGCGTCGTAGGGGATTGAATCACTCTTTCATCGGTCAACCGGTTTGCCGCTGCATAGTACAGTACCTGCAAGGCAAGAATGGCCGCCAACGTGACCACTGCGCCCAGGAAGCCGATCATGCCGATCTTCAGCGAATTCAGGTCGTTATGACTTTCCATGCGGTCCTCATCCATTCCGGAAAGCGAGCGATTCGGCCAGCCACGGGTCGCGCCGCGGAATCAGCTGGCGGTCGGCGGCAATCCGCAGCAGGACGGCCCCATACAAGCCGGCCATGCCGGCCAGGCACAGGAGGTCCAGCACGCTGAAGGCCGGTCCGCTGCCCGCGTGGGGCACGGCCAGCCAGTACAGATCGACCCAGTGCATGACCAGCAGCCAGGCGGCCCACGCGGCCAGCACGCGCTTGTTGCGTTTGGCTCGCCGCGGCATCAGCCCACAGAACGGCAGCAGGAAATGCCCGCCCAGCAGGAACAGCGAGATCGCCGCCCAGCCGTGGGATTGCCGCGTCAGATACCACACCGTTTCTTCCGGGATGTCGGCATACCAGATCAACATGTACTGCGAAAAAGCGATATAGCCCCAGAAGAAGGTGAACCCGAACAGCAGTTTCCCCAAATCGTGATAATGGTCGGCGGTGATCGAATCCTGCAAATAGCCGAATTTCTGCAGCGATACGGCGATCAGCACCAAGGCGGCAAAAGCGGCCACGACACAGCCGGCGAAAAAGTACACGCCGAAAATGGTGCTGAACCAGTGCGGGTCCAGCGACATCAGCCAATCGAACGAGGCAAACGTGACGGTCAAACCGAACGCGACCAGCGAAATGCCCGCCCGACGCTGCATCGCCAGGGTGTGCGACTTGTCGCCCGTCTCGTCCTGGGCCAGCGAATGCCGCCAGTAAAAGCGGGCGATCCAGGCCCAAACGGCAAAGTACAGGAGGGCGCGAATCGCAAAGAACGGGGCGTTCAAGTAAGGCTGCTTGGCCTGTAACAGCGGATCGTGCTCGACATGCGCCGCATCGTTCCAGGGATACAGGCTGCCGTCTCCCACCAGGACCAGGAACAGGATCGGCAGGAACAGCAGCGACCACACGGGCAATGCCGCCGCCAGGATCTCGCCCAACCGCCGCACCGCGACACTCCAGCCGGCCCGGGTCAAATGTTGCAGGACGACGAAAAACAGCGCACCCAACGACAGGCTGAGGCAGAAGCAGAAACTGACCAGATAGGCCAGCAGAAACCGCGAGAACCCGTCGCGCAGGGCAAAGCTTGCCAGAAAGCTCAGAAGCAGGCTTCCCACACCCACCGCCGCCAGCCGCCGTGCCCAGCAGACCGCCGAGGGGCTCAGGCAGGTCACCTCACTGACTGACAAAGACTCGCGTTCTTTCATGGTTGCATCGCTTTCCAGGTCTCCGAGGGCACATCCTCCGGCTTGGCGTTCTGCGTCCGCTGCAAAGCTCGGATGTACAACACAATCGCCCAACGATCCGGCACCGAAATCTGGGCGGCGTACGGAGGCATCTTCCGCACCCCGTGGGAGATCGTGTGAAACAATTGCCCCACCGGCTGGAGCCGAACCGGCTCGGAATGCAGCGACGTCGGAGGCAGCCAAGTGCCCTGTTGCAGCTCCTGGGCTCGCCGGGCAACCAAACCGTCGCCTTCGCCGGCCAATCCGTGGCACGCAGCGCAGTAGATGTTGTATTGCTGCTGGCCGCGTCGCATCATGGGATCGGTCACCGGCAGCGGAATCTCGGTCACCCACGCCACCGCCGGTTCGCTGGCGGCGGCGTCAGCAGGCTTGGCCGCTTCGGGTTTGGGCTCGCTAGGGTTCGAGGGTTCAGGGTGCGGGGGTTCAGGGTTCGAGGGTTCAGGTTGCGGCGTTTGCGCGTCCGGGTCGATGCCCTGATACAGCCGCACGTCGTCCCGCAATTGGCCGCGGGCGACGGTGCCCGCCACCGGCAGTCGGTCCGCGCGGCCGTCGGCAAACAGCGTCGAGACGGTTTGCGGCTTCGCTTTCGGCTGGTAGTCCATGTCGATAAACGTGTGCCACCGCGGCTGGTCCGATTGGACGACGCGCGCCCGGGCGATCCACAGCGGAGGAAGCAACGCCAGGATGGCCAGGGTGACCAGCGTCCAGCCGATCCACGAGGGCAGCCGGATCGGCGAGGCGTCGTCGTGCAACTCCTCGACCTGCGCCGCGCCCACGGCGCTCAGCAGCTGCCGCGTGTTCTCGACGGAGAACCGTGCATCGGCCGCCTCGACCAGCAGAAAGAACCGGTCCGCCGTCGCGCGGCGAAAACGCTGGCTGCGGAATACCGGCTGGACGAAACGCGGTAAACCGTTCAGCACCAACATCCCGAAGAAGGCCGTAAACCCGGCGAACAGGATGATCACTTCGAATGTCACGGGGATGTTGGCCGGCAGGCTGAACAGCGGCTTGCCGCTGACCACAAACGGATAGTCGATGGTGTTGGTCCACCACTGGCCGGCCAGCGCCGCCACCGCGCCGCTCACACCGGCCCCCAAAACCACCCACGGCAACACGGTCGGACGGATCGCCAGGGCTTCGTCCAAGCCATGCACGGGGAAAGGCGTAAAGGCGTCGATCCGTCGATAGCCCTCCTCGCGCACCTGCTCGGCCGCCGCCACCAGCTTTTCCGGCGACCGGAACTCGGCTAGGAGCCCGACCAGCTTGGTTTCAGGTTCGCTTTGATTGCTCATCTGCTCGGCCATGACTGTGCCTTGAAGTTGCTTCTGTCCTAGTGCTCTTCCTCATGCCCGTGCGGCATCATCGACTTGACCTCGGCCATCGCTACCATGGGCAGATAACGCACGAACAACAGGAACATGGTAAAGAACAAGCCGAAGGATCCGATGAACATCAAGATGTCGATCGCGGTCGGTTTGTAAAAGCCCCAGCTGGACGGCAGAAAGTCCCGACTCAACGAAGTCACGATGATCACGAACCGCTCGAACCACATGCCGACGGTCACTGCCGCGGCGACGATCAGCATCATCCAAGGCGTGGTGCGGACTTTCTTGAGCCACAGGAATTGGGAAGCGCCCAGGTTGCACGCGATCATGGTCCAGTAGGACCAGGCGTACGGCCCCAGCGCTCGATTGATAAACGCGAACCGTTCGTAGGCGTTGCCGCCGTACCAAGCGATAAAGAACTCGATGGCATACGCAGAACCGACGATCGTCCCCGTGGCCAGCAAGATCTTGTTCATGTTCTCCAGGTGCCGCAGCGTGATCAGGTGCTTGAGGCCAAACCACTGGCGGGCCGGGACGATCAGCAGGATCACCATGGCAAAGCCGCCGAAGACGGCTCCGGCCACGAAGTACGGCGGGAAGATCGTGGTGTGCCAGCCGGGAACCTGCGATACGGCAAAGTCGAAACTGACCACCGAGTGGACGCTGAGCACCAGCGGCGTGGCCAGGGCGGCCAACAGCATGTACGCGGTTTCGTACCGCATCCAATGCCGCGCCGAGCCGTTCCAGCCCAGGGCCGCTATGCCGAACGCCAGCTGCCGCCATTTCGTGGTCGCCCGGTCGCGAAGCGTTGCCAAGTCCGGGATCATGCCCATATACCAGAATAATGCCGAGATGCTGGCGTAGGTGTTGACGGCGAACACGTCCCATAACAGGGGACTGCGGAAATTGGGCCACATCTCCAAGTGCTGGGCGGGATACGGAGCCAGCCAATACGCAAACCAAACACGGCCCACGTGGATGCCCGGAAAAATCGCCGCACAGGTGACGGCGAAAATCGTCATCGCTTCCGCAAAACGGTTGATGCTCGTGCGCCAGTTCTGTCGGAACAAGAACAGAATCGCCGAAATCAGCGTGCCAGCGTGGCCGATACCGACCCAGAACACAAAGTTGACGATGTCAAAGGCCCAGAAAACCGGCGCGTTGTTGCCCCAGACCCCGATGCCGGTGACGATCAAATAGCCGATCAGCCCGAAGAACATGGCGGCCAACGTGGACGAGATGCCAAAGGCGACGTACCAGGCCAGTGGCGGCTGACGACGTTCGGCCAGCGAGCAGACCATGTCGGTGACCGACGTGTAATCCTGCCCGCCGGTGATCAAGGGCGCTCGCCGCCCCGGGTCGTCAAACGTGTTGTCGATCGCTGCTTGGGTTGCGGTTGACATGCGTTGGTTCAGGTTTCAGGTTTCAGGTTTCAGGTTTCAGATTTCAGTTTTCAGGTTTCAGGTTTCAGGTTTCAGTTTTCAGTTTTCAGGTTTCAGGTTTCAGGTTTCAGGTTTCAGATTTCAGATTTCAGGTTTCAGGTTTCAGGTTTCAGGTTTCAGGTTTCAGGTTTCAGATTTCAGGTTTCAGGTTTCAGATTTCAGGTTTCAGGTTTCAGATTTCAGGTTTAAGATTTCAGGTTTCAGGTTTCAGATTTCGGCTGTGCTGCCAAGGACGGATGCGGGTTACGGATTCTTGCCAGGTATACCGTCCGCGGTTTGATGTTCAATTCTGCCAACATGGCGTACGCGCGGGGGTCCTGGTGGTGCGATTTCGCCACGCGGCTGCCCGGCTGGTTCAGGTCGCCAAACTCGATGGCTCGCGTCGGGCAAGCCTGCTGGCAAGCGGTCTGGATTTCGCCGTCGCGAATCGGCCGGCCTTGGCTGCGGGCGTCGATTTTGACATTCTGAATCCGCTGGACGCAGTACGTACACTTCTCCATCACGCCGCGGCTGCGGACGGTCACTTCCGGATTGACCACCAACTGGATCAGCTGCCGGTCGGGATCTTCCAAGTATTTGGTGTTGTTAAAGAAATTGAAGCGGCGGACTTTGTAGGGACAATTGTTGGCACAGTAGCGGGTGCCGATGCAGCGGTTGTAGGCCATGTCGTTCAGGCCTTCGCGGCTGTGAACCGTCGCCGCCACGGGGCAAACCTGCTCGCAGGGCGCGTGTTCGCAATGATGGCACATCAAAGGCTGGTGGACGACTTGCAGATCTTCGTCCTCGGCACCGCTGCCGCTGAAATAGCGGTCGATGCGGATCCAGTGCATTTCGCGCCCTCGCCGCACCTGGTCCTTGCCCACGACCGGGACATTGTTCTCCGCCTGACAGGCGACCAAGCAGGCGCTACAGCCGATGCACTTGTTCAAGTCGATGGACATGCCCCAGGCATGCTGGCCTTCGTACGAGATCTCCTGCCACAGCGACTGCAGCTTGTGGCTGCCGTGCTGGGCAAAGTGCGGATCGGCTTGGTACTGGCCGTGCGTGCCTTCGCGGATCAGTTCCCCGACGCGCTGGCCGATCGCCTGCAAGCCGACCCGGTCGATCGCGTGGTGGTCCTGGGTCAAGGCGAACTCGTAGCGGCCGGCAAGGGGCGTCACTTGCACCCCGACCGCAAAGTGCATCCCGGTCGTCGTTCGTAGCGGTGTCACGTCGACGCCGACCGAAGCGATGCCTTCCCGCGCACTGCCGCCGACGATTCCCGCCGCCGTGCGGCCGTAACCCAGCGCCACGCCGATCGAATCGTCGGCCTGGCCGGGAAGCACGAATACGGGCATTTCCAAGCTGCGGCCGTCGAGCTCCAGTCGCACCAGCGATCCGATCGCGAGGCCCAGTTTTTTCGCCGTGGCGGGACTAACGATGGCCGCGTTGTCCCACGTCAACTTGGAGATCAGATGGGGCGTCTCTTGCAGCCAGCCGTTGTTGGCGAATCGTCCGTCGTAGACCGTTTCACTGCGGCAGAAGACCAGTTCCAACTGGCCGTCGGCGGCCGGGGCCGACGGGGTGACAGCGACCTCTTTCAACTCGGTTGCTACCGGCACGACCGCGCTGTCGGCCAGGAAACCATCGTGCAGCAGCCGTTGCCACTGCGGGTCGGTCAAGCTCCGCCCGGCCGTCCGGTCGACCGCTTGCCGCACGAGCGTCTGGGCATCGGTTCGCTCGCCCAGCAACAAGGCCAGCAGCTCCAGCGCGGACTTGCCGCCCAGCAACGGTTCGATCAACGGCTGGGTTACGCAAATGGTCCCGTCAAAGGCCCGGCAATCGCCCCAGCTTTCCAACGGATGTGTCTGCGGCAAGAGCCACTGGCAGAGCTGCGACGTCTCGTTTTCATGGGTGCTCAGGTGAATCGCCGTGGCGACTTGGGCCAGCGCCTGAGCGAACTGCAGATCCGCCGGTGCGTCATACACGGGGTTGCCGCCCAGCATCAGCAGCGTGCCGACCTGGCCGGCTTGCATGCGCCGCGTCAAGTCGGCCAAGTCGCCGCAGGGAACGGCATAACTCGCGGCGGGCTCGTCGCTGTACACGACGGTCTGGCCCGCGTTTTCGAGCAGGCCGTTCAAGCGGTACACCTGGGCATGTACTTCGGCAGGCTGGCGCGGCCCGACGACGACGACGCCCTGCCCCCGGTGTTCGTACAGGTCGGCGGCCATCGCTTGCAGGATCCGTTCGCGGCGCGACCCGTCCGCCGCCGGCCCCTGGACCTGGCCCGCGTCCCGCATCGCACGGATTCGCTGTTCCAGGTCCGCGATCACCGCCGCGATGTCCGCCGACCGCACGGCCAAGCGGTGATCGGCCATCGCCCCGGTCATCGAGTACTGACTTTCCGTCACGTACAGGCGGTTCATGCGGCTGGATTTCGCATCCGCAGCCGTCGCCACGTCCCGGCCATCGGCGAATTGCCGCGCCAAGCGAATCGATGCCGGATGGTCGCCCAGCAAGTCGGTGTCGAAACAGACGATGATCCGCGTCTTGTCCAAGGCCAGATGCGTGCGAACGACTTTGCCGAACGCCAGCTGACTGCCCTGTCGCTCGTTGTCCCGGGCCAGGGGAGCGTATTGGAAAAACTCGGCTTTCGGAAAACCCGCCTTCAACGCCGACAACCGGCCGTGGACGGCGGCCGACTCGGTCGGCTCCAGCAGCACGCACAACCCTTCGCCGCCCTGGTCTTTCAGGGCCTGAAAATGCCGCGTGGCAAAGGCGGTGAAATCATCCCAGCTTTTCGTGAACGTCTGCGTTTGATCTCGCTGCCGGACCGCATCGCTACGGTCCGGATCGTACAGATCCAAAACACAGGCTTGGGCGAACAGATCCGTTCCTCCTAAACTGGAAGGATGGTCCGGATTCCCCTCGACTTTGATCGGCCGCCCGTCGTAACACGTCATCAGCAGGTGACGCACGGCGCCGGCCAACTCGATCGACGTGGCGTACCGCTGCGGCTTGCCCGGCACCCAATCCTCGGGCCGCTTGGCCAACGCGACGATCTTCTCTTCGCGGTATCGGCACCCCGTCAGACCGCCCAGCGCTAGCGAAGCGGCCATCAGCTGCAGCCACCGCCGCCGCGAAATGCCGTCGGGGAACTCGGCTGCAGCCACCGGGAACTCGCGCTGTAGGAATTCCTCGAATTCCGGCGAATTCTCTAGTTCGCCCACACTCCGCCAATATCGTTTCCCAGTGCTGTTTGCCATCATCGGTGACACGTGGAACAGTTGGTCGAGGGATTGATGTTCAGCTGTTTGCGAACTTCCGCGCCGAGCATTCCGGGGTCCTGACCGGGTTGCCAATCCAGCTGGGTAATATACTCCAGAGGCCGCAGATGAGGCTCCGGGTTGCGGTGGCAGTCCAGGCACCAACTCATCGTCAGCGGTTCGACTTGGTAAACCTGATCCATCTTGTCCACCCGCCCGTGGCAGGATCCACAACTGACGCCCCGATTCACATGCGCCGCATGGTTGAAGTACACGAAATCAGCCAGGTTGTGGACGCGAACCCACGGAATCGGATTGCCGGTGACCTGCGACTCGCGAACCGGTTGCAGCTTGGGACTCTTCGAGAATATCGCCGCAATCTGCACCGAACCGTCCGAAGCGGCGGCACTGTGGCAGTTGACGCAAGTGGCAGTCGGGGGAATCGCCGCATGAGCCGCTTGATCCACTGTGTTGTGGCAGTAACGGCAATCCATCTTCAGTTTGCCAACATGCAGCTTGTGGCTGAACGGCACGGGCTGCTTGGGCGAGTAACCGACTTGGATCGTACCCGGCGCCGTTCCATACGCTCCAACCGCCCCGATATAGCCCAATCCGAGCAAGACGGAAGCTGTCAACACGACAACCAGTTTGTTCGTCCAGTTCGGGAAATGAAATTGTTCCATCGGCTGGAATCCTTGACCCCTGAGCGTAGAGACCGCAAGCCGAATCGCCTGGCAACCGACTCAATCACAAAACCGACAAACAGACCGCTGTAGACGCTACTTGTTTCTGCGGCAACCCATAACGCTTTGAGAATATAACAAGGCAAAAGCGTCCCGCAAGGGGCGAAATGCCATCAGGTACGCATGATTTTCTATTCGAACGTCTTGAACAACGCCTGAACCGCGCGCGTCATGGCGCCCGGATATCGCGCCACGTCGGTGACCGAGAGCATCCAGCGAGCCGAGGCCGTGCTGGCTGCTGCGGGGGCCGGCGGCGTCCGCTCCCGCCAAGTGGTTCGGCCATCATCCGCGCATGTCACCTGGACCGGCTTAAGACGAAATACCGCCGAATCGCCCGCCTCGGCGGACGAGACGATGTCCCCGTCCCGCGTGACCGTCAGGCCCGCCGCCGCGAACAGGCTGGCGGTGGACCACATGCCGCGTTGGCCGTCGAGAATCTTCTCCCACGCGTCCGCGGGAGGCGGGAAGTTCATCGCGCGGAGCCATTTTGGTTCCGTGGACTTACCGAACATGTAGGCAAACAAATTGGCTGCCGCGTCGGAAATCTCCGCCAGCGCCTCGCGGTGTGGCAGCCAATAGAAGCTGCCCGACTCGCCCGACTCGCGCACTTCGGTGACGTTCCAGCAGGGGAACCAAACCAACGGGCAAGGCAAGTCGAACATCGCTGCATACGCCGCCGGATCGAGTCGCACATTAAACTCCAGCTGCTCCGGTCGCGCGGGATTGTCGTGCGCCGAGCCGCTGTTCAAGTAGACCGCGGCGCACTTGTCTCGAAACAAAGCCGGCTCGCGCAACGCTGCGATCACGATGTCGGCCGCAGAGCCGACGCAGGTCAAGGCGAGCGGCCGTTCGGACGCGCGCAATTGTTCGAGGATGAAGCGGATGGCGGCGGTATCGCGCCACGGCGCGTCGGGCATCGCGTCCGCGCGTCCGGTCATCGTTTGCGAGGTGCCGATCGCCACGGGAACCGCCAGACCGGCGAGGCGGTTCATCTGAGCCACAGCCACCACGGCAGGATCGCCGGCGCGGAATCCCGGCGGATAGTCGATAACGATGCCGCGGAGGTCGAATCGGCCTTGCAGCGCCAGCGCATAGACGCTGGCCAAATCGAAGTGGTCGTCCGGGTCTCCGTGCGGGTGAAAAAGATCCGTCACGTGAATCAGCGGCACGCGGGGGCTCTGCGCCGCCGATGCGTCTGCGTTCGTCGCGGACGGAGCGTCCCCCGGACGAGACGCCAGCCAGGCTCCCAGTCCGGCAGCCGCGCCGGCCTTCAACAAAGCACGTCGTGATGTTTGTCGCATGTGGCTCTCGGAAGTGCGCCGAAGAGGGAAGGTCTGCTGTAACCAAGCGGCAAAGGCGCGGCGCAAGTCCGCCATCCTCTCGCGATGCGAGAACAACCGCTTGTAACCGTTGTCTTGCTCTGCCATCCTGGAATTGTATCAAGAACCTATCCGCAAAGGAACTCGACCAAGGGAGGTGCTCATGTCGCGAAATCGTTGGCTTCAAACGGTCTGCCTGTGGTGTTGCTGCGGCCCTTTGTCGTTCGCGTCGAACGCCTGCGCGGAGACGATTTATGAGAGCGTCTGCCGGCAGGCGCAACACGTGTCTCGGGCGTCGTTGGCCGAACCGCTGCCGTCGGCTCAATGGCAGGCCACGCTGGCTCGGCGGCGGGAGATGTGGCGGGAAATGATCGGCTTGTCCCCGCTGCCGGAACGTACCCCGCTGCAGGCCACGGTGACCGGCGTCCTGGAACGCGGCGATTACGTGGTCGAGAAGATCCATTTTCAAAGCGTGCCCGGAGCCTACGTGATCGGGAATCTGTATCGCCCCGCGCAGGTCAGCGGACGGCTGCCGGCGGTGCTGTATCTGTGCGGACATTCTAAAGGGAAAGTCAATCCGCCGTACCAGGCGAACCCGCGTTGGTTCGGGCAACACGGTTATGTCGCCCTGGTGCTGGATCCGATCCAATTGGGCGAGTCCCAAGGGCTGCACCACGGCACGTATCGCGAAGGGCGTTGGGATTGGCCCAGCCGCGGCTACACGCCCGTGGGGACGGAAGTGTGGAACGCGATGCGGGCGCTGGATTATCTGGAAACCCGCGACGACGTGGATTCCGAGCGGATGGGGGCCACGGGGTTGAGCGGAGGCGGCGTCGTGTCCTGGTGCCTGGGCGCAGCCGACGAGCGGGTCAAGGTCGTGGTGCCGGTCTGCCAGACGGGCAGTACGGAACACGTGGTCGTGGACCGCGCTACCGACGGCCACTGCGATTGCGCGTTTTGGATCAACTACTACCGCTGGTGCTGGCCCGACTTGGGTGCGCTGATCGCTCCGCGGGCGCTGTTGATCGCCTCCGGCACCGAGGACGTGCTGTGGCGGCCTTATGCGTTCCGCGACGTCGCCCATCGCATCCGACACCAATACGCGGCGCTGGATGCCTCCAGCCAGTTCGACCTGGTCGAAGATCTCGCTCCGCACGGTTACACGCCCAAGCTGCGGCAGGCCATCTTTACGTGGTTCAACACGCACTTGAAGGGCGACGCGACGCCCGTCGAGGATGACGTGACCGAGTTCGTCGAGCCGGAGGAGAACCTGCTGGTGTTCGGCGGCACGCTGCCGCAAGACGACCAGATGCGGCGGATCGACACGTTGCTGGTCAAGCGCGCGGCCCTGCCCGAGGTGACCGACGCCGACCAGTGGCATGCCTATCAGGAGGCGGCGCTCGCCCGGCTGCGGGAACTGACCTTTCGCTACGTCCCGCGGGACTGCACGCCGCGCCCCCGAGATGTCCGTCACGACGGCAGCGAGCAAAGCGGGACCCGCTTTGCGACCCACGAGTTCGACACGGCGGACGGGCTGACCCTACGGATCAAGACCATGCGCCCGCAAGACGCGGCCTGGCCGACCCCGACCGTGGCCTACGCGATCCAGCCGGACGCGCGCAGCACCTTTGCAGGCGGCAGTTCCTCGCGGCCGGCAATCGGGCCTCCGTCGGCGACGGCCGGGGTCGAGGTCCGCAATACGGGCGTCACCTCCGTCGGCCCGGGGTACCTGTGGACGCTCCGCCGCGTCTATCCGCTGCTGGGCCAGACGCTGCCCGAGCGGCAAGTCTACGATCTGCTGGCCGGCATCGCGCTGCTGCGGCGCGACGCGGTCACGGGCCCCGTGGCCGTATTCGGCCAAGGCGATACGGCGCCGCTGGCCGTCTATGCGGCGATCCTCGATCCAAACATCCGCGAAGTCATCCTGGCCGATCTTCCCGAAAGCCACGAGGATCCGCTCACCCCCGAGTTCCTGGGCATTCTCCGCGTCGGCGATCTGCCGCATAACCTGGCGCTGCTGTATCCGCGGCCCATCACCTTTGTCGGCACCATGCCCGCCGCCTACCAGTGGACGCGGCAAGTGTACGAAAAACTGGGCGCGGCAGATCGCATCCGGGTGATCCCCAACGCGCGTCAGTGGCAGCCGCAGTAGCAACGGCCACGAAATAACTCCCGCGCCCCGGTGAGCCTGCTGATGGGAGGGCCGAAAACGACGGCCCTCTGCGTTTCTATCCCGGCGCTTGGGAGTGGCTGTCCCAAGGCGATCACGGCATGGCTGCCTGGACCGCGGCCAGCACCTTGGCAGCGGCTTGGTCCGGTGGCTCGTGCAGGAAAGCTCCCGCCGCCGCCTTGTGCCCGCCGCCGCCGAATTGCTCGGCAATGCGGCTGCAGTCCACTTCGCAGCGGCTGCGCAGACTGACTTTGCACCCGCCCTCGGGCTGCTCGATCGTGATCACCGCCATCTGGGCGCCTTCGATGGCCAGCGTCATGTTGATCACATCCTCGGTATCGCTGGGCAACGCTCCGGCTCGGGAGAAATCGTCCTTCAACACGTAGGTGTGTACCAGGCGTCCGTCGCGCTCCGACTGGACCCGCGACAGAATCACCCCGCGCAACCGGACGCGGCCGATCGTGTCGCGTTCGTACAGCTGGGCAAAGAGTTCGTCGGGACGCACGCCCGCGTCGATCAAATCAGCGGCGGCCCGGTAAGCCGCGGCGCGGGCCGAGGAAAAGCGGAACCAGCCGGTGTCGGTGGCGATTGCGGCAAATAGCGGAATGGCGATCTCGGGGGTTAGCGCGACGCCCAGTTGCCGCGCCGCCTCCATCACCAACCGCCCCGTCGCTTCGACTTGCGGATCCTTGAACGACAAAGCCTGCAAATCGTCCTCGCTGACGTGATGGTCCATGATGATCTTCTGCGCCGAACTCGCCCGGACCACCTCGGCCATCGGCCCCAGCTGGGCCCAAGCGCTGGTGTCCAGGATCACGATCGCATCCACCGGCGGCAACTGGTCGATGGCCAAATCGCGGCCTAGGGTGCGGATCCTTTGCCGGGGGTCGATAAAAGCCAGATTCGGGGGCGTCGGATGGCCGTTGACGATCAGCACCTCTTTGCCGAGCGCGTCCAAGACGCCCGCCATGCCCAACTCGCTGCCCAACGCGTCGCAGTCCGGACGGATGTGGCTGGTCAGCAAAAACGTCCGCTGCCGACGGACAAGTTCCACAAAATGCGGCCAGTCAATGTTCATGATTTCGCTTACCCCCTCGAGGTTGAATTCGTGATCTCGCAGACCGCGCGAATGTCCACCTGTAGCTGGTGTTTCAAGTCCTCACTAGACGGGAAAGGCTGAATGTCGCGTAAACGGGACAAAAAGTCAACCTCCAAAGGCTGGCCGTACAAGGAGCCGGTGAAGCCAACCAGGTGAATCTCGAATTTGAAACCGTGCTCGCCGAACGTCGGATTGGGGCCGATGTTGACGGCCGCCGGCCACGATTCGGCAGCGGTGTACGCCCGGCCCGCATAAACGCCCATGCCGGGAATCAGCGTGTCCACGGCTTCGAGGTTCGCGGTCGGAAACCCCAACGCCCCGCCGCGGCGTGCCCCGTGAACGACCATCCCGCGAGTCCGATAAGGCTGGGTGAGCATCGCTCGGGCAGCATCCACGTCGCCCAACCGAATCCGCTCGCGGATGCGGCTGCTGGAGACGAGGCCGTCGCCGACGGTCAGCGGTTCGACGATGTCCAACACGACCCCCGCCTGGGCACACAACTGGTCCAGAACCAGAATGTCTCCAGCCCGATCGCGGCCGAAACGAAAATTGGGGCCCTCCACGACCGCCTTGGCGCGCAAGCACTGCAACACGACGCACTCGAAAAACTCGCGGGCAGTCAGACTCAACAAGGCCAGGTCGGTGGGCTGAATGACGACCGCGTCGACTCCCAAATCGGCCAGCAAATCCGCCTTCCGCTCGGCCCAAGTCAGCGGCGGCGGCGCTGCATCGGGTCGCAGCAGCACCACGGGATGCGGCTCGAACGTGAGCACCGTCGCCGGACCGCCAACCTCGTCGGCTTTTCGCCTCAACCGCTCGATCAGCCGCGCATGCCCGCGATGCACCCCGTCAAAGTTTCCAATCGCCACCGCTCCGCACGTCAGGGCCGCAGGAACGTCCAAGAGGGAACGAATCGGATGTTCCCATTCGATCCGCAACCGCGCACAGCCGGCACCCGCCGCTCCATTTCGAGCCACTGTCTCGTCTCGTCCCACTGTCTGGTCGCCTCGTCGTGCCACCGTCCCCAACTCTCCCATGTTGCGGTCCCCAAGTCCCGTCATGGCCCGGCCCCCGCCGCGCGGTGGATTTCAGCGCGGAGGCTTTGAAACGCCTGCGGCAGATAGTCGACCAGATCCCGCGCGATCAGCGAGACCTGGCCCAACTGGTCCGCCGCCAAGTCGCCAGCCAGACCATGAAGGTACACGCCCAGATGAGCGGCGTCAAATGGCGTCAGGCCTTGACAGACTAGCGCCGTGATGATGCCCGTCAGCACGTCGCCCGATCCGCCGGTCGCCATCCCCGGATTGCCGCTGGTGTTGACCGTCACCCGTTGGCCATCGGTGACCAAGGTGCGGTGGCCTTTGAGCACCAGCACCCAACCCCGCCGCGCAGCCAACACGACGGCCCGCCGACAGACGTCTTCCCACGGCACGCGAGAATCCGGCTCGCCGCTTAATCTGCGGAATTCTCCCGGATGAGGCGTCAGGATCCGCGGAGCCGCCGCGGCAGGACACGCCTCGCCCAAGGCAGCCAGCGCGTTCAAACCGTCCGCATCCAGCACCAGGGGTTGCGGCAAGGCTTCGTACATCCTGGCAACCAACTCGGTCAGTTGCGGCGCACGGGACAAGCCGGGACCGCACGCGACACAATCGGCAACGGCCGCCAAACGGAAGATCTCCGCCTCCGCGGCGTGTCCAATTCGCCCGCCTTCGTCACAGGCCAGCGGCGCCGTCATGTAGGACGGCTCGAACGCCGCTACCGTCTGGAGACAAACGTCCGGGACCGCCAGCGTCACCGACCCGGCTCCGCTGCGGAGCGTGGCCATACCCGCCAAGCCGATCGCGCCACTCATCCCGCGCGAACCCCCGACCAACAACGCACGGCCGAAATCGCCTTTGTGCGAGTCGACTTTCCGCGGGGGTAATCGAGGCAGCGGCAGACAGGGAAGCATGGTCACCGTTAGGGAACGATCCGCGGGGGATAAGAGGGGATGATCGGCACTTGAGCGACGGCAGCCGTCGCCCCCAGCAACAGCCCTCCCCAGGCCATCACGACGATGAAACCGCTCCTCGATATGCTGCTTCCCATGAAACCATCCTCCCCCAATTGGCAAGTTTTCTAGCCGTACAGCAGGAGTCCAGGCTTTCGCCTGCCGCGGGCGGGTTTTCCAACCGCTTGGCAGCCGAAAGACTGGACTCCAACGAAGAAACGCTATTTTGGTGCAACGTCGCCCTACATTGTACTCTGCCGGGGTGGGGGAAAACCAGGACCAACCGGTTTTCCATCCCTCCAGGAATTATCTGGATTCACGCAGACCGCAACCAAGGGGGCGCGACGGGCGGCTCATTCGTCGTCTTCCCTCAGCATCAACGGCATGTCGACGGTGACGCAAGTGCCCTGGCCCGGCTGGCTTTGGATCTCCGCGTGACCGTTCAGCAAACGAGCCCGTTCGCGAATGGCGTCCAGACCAAAGTGATACCCGCCAATGTCGGCGGGATCAAACCCTTGGCCCCAATCCTGCACGACGATCCGCACGCGATCTCCTGCCTGAACCAGTTCGACCCGTGCCCGAGGGCTGCGGCTGTGCTTGCACACATTTCGAAGTCCCTCCTGCGCGATCCGGTAAATGGCGTTTTCTTGGACGGACTCCAGGCGATTGAACTGGACGTCGCACTGGAACTCGACCACCGGTCCCGACTCGCGCTGCAAAGCACGAATCAGCTGTCGGATCGCGACTTCGACGCCCGCTTGATCCAGGCTGAGGGCCCGCACGCCGGCGATCAACCGCCGGACATCGGCTTGGCAGGCGCGCAACGCTTGCATCCCCGCGTCAAACGCTTCCGCCGCGCGCTCGGGATCCTTTTCCCGCGCTTGCCGATAACCTTCCAAGTGCAAGCCGGCCCCGGCCAACTGTTGCGCCACCGTGTCGTGGATCTCGTACGCGATCACGCGGCGCTCGTGGTCACTGGCCAACAGCAACAGGCGAAGCGTCTCTTTTTCTCTTCGCAAATCCGCCTCGGCCTGGCGACGCTCGGTGACATCGCGCAGGAAGCCAATCAAACACGGACGGCCGCGGTACTCGATGCGGCTGGTCACGATGTCGTTGCAGCGGACGGTCCCATCCTTTTGCCGATAGGGCATGTCGGGAGTGCGGTCCACGCGGCCTGCGACATGCTCGAGAAATCGCCCCATAATCCACTCGATTCGGTCGGCCGGATGCACATCGGATACCGACAGGGACGTTAATTCCTCCACCCCATATCCCAGCATGCGCGTCGCAGCAGCGTTGGCCAGCAGGAATCGTTGCGTTTCGATGTCCGCGATTAACACGCCATCGACTATTCCGTCGTAGATCGCCCGCATCTCCGCCGTCCGGTCCTTGACGCGCTGCTCCAATTGGCCGTTCGATCGCTGCAGGGCCTGTTCCGCCTGCTTCTGCTCGGTGATGTCGGTAATGAATCCTTCCAACGCTGCCACTTGCCCGTCAGGCGACAGAATGGCGACGCCCTGCTCCCAAACGTGTTTCTCCGTGCCGTCCGGCGTGTGAATCCGATACGTCAGATGAAATTCCCGGTTGTCGGTGATCCCCCGCTGGACTTCGGCGCGGACCCTCGCCCGATCCTCCGGATGGATCAGATCGTTGTAGTCGATTTGCCGATTCCCCAGCAACTCGTCGGGTTGATAACCCGTCAGCCGATAACACCCTTGGCTGACGAACTCCATCGTCCAGTGCTCGTCGTTCCGGCAGCGATAAGCCATGCCCGGCAGGTTCCCCAGCAGCGCGGCCAACTGGCGCCCGCTGTCCTGCGGTGCCCGTTCGGCCTGTTCCTGCTCGATGACGTGACGCACAAGCGGATGTTCCGACGAAGCAGATTGGCGGCTCATCGTCGTGCCCCCCAGGAAAACAGCCCTGAACGAGAAGATTGGCAGCTTATATTACCATTCTTCGTGTTTCAAAGATCCCATCTTACCCTAATGCTTGGGGAGTGAAAAGTGGCCTTATGGGACCGGTTCCGTTCGTGACAATTCACTTCTTGCCATGAAAATGCTAAACTAGCGCCCACACGAATCCAGAATCCCCAACACCTGTCGCCGCTCGAAGCGTTGAATACTCGGCAACTGCGATCGCGTGGCGGTATTCGTGTTGCGAACCTTCTTGCCGCTGCCATGGGGGGTGGCGAAAACGAAAGCCGGAAGAATTGCCGGCTGGGAGATTGACTGAGCCCACTTAAGACGAAAAGGAATCCTGATGTCTGACGAACCGTTGATTGCCGTGTTTGTGGATTTTGAGAACTTGGCCCTGGGCGTGCGCGACATGAAGGCCGGGAAGTTCCAGATCCAGCTGGTGTTGAAACGTCTGCTGGAAAAGGGACGCATTGTCTTCAAACGCGCTTACTGCGATTGGAGAAATTATGATGACGCGGTGCGCGAGTTCCACGGCCAAGGCATCGAGCTGATCGACATCCCGCAGAGCAAGATGAGCGGCAAGAACAGCGCCGACATTCGCATGGTGGTCGACGCGATGGACTTGTGCTATTCGAAACAGCACATCGACACCTTTGCCCTGCTGTCCGGCGACAGCGACTTCTCGCCGCTGGTCTCGAAGCTCAAAGAGAATCACCGCCGCGTGATCGGCTGCGGCGTGAAAAGCTCGACGTCGGACTTGCTGATCGCCAACTGTGACGAGTTCATGTACTACGACGACCTGGTACGAACCGCCAAAAAGACGCCCAAGGCGGCCAAAAAGGAGAAGACGGAGGGCGACAAGACCGAGGAGGACAAGCGGCAGGAGGCGTTCGAGCGCGTCCTGGAGGTGGTGCATTCCGTCGAGCAGGATTACGATCCGTTGTGGGGCTCGATGCTCAAACAGGCGATTCGCCGCGTGTATCCGGGGTTTAGCGAAGGCTACTACGGCTATCGGAGCTTCTCGGACCTGCTCGAAGAAATCCAGGACAAGGGCCTGCTCGAGCTGGATTACGACGACAGCCGCGGCAACTACAAGGTCCGGCGACGGCGCGGTTGAGTTCTTCGACGAGGGCGACGCGGATGAAACTGGTGATTCTCGATGCCTATACGACGAATCCGGGCGACTTGAGTTGGGATGGACTTCGCGCTCTGGCCGATTGCGAGATCTACGACCGCACGCCGGCGGATCAAGTCGTCGCCCGTGCGGCCGACGCGGACATGGTGCTGACGAACAAGGCGATCGTGGACCGCGCGGTGATCGAGGCCTTGCCCAAGCTGCGATACATCGGCGTGCTGGCCACGGGCCATAACATTGTCGATACGTTGGCGGCGTCTCGGCGGGGTATTCCCGTCTGTAACGTGCCCGAATACGGCACGCCGAATGTGGCTCAAGCCGCGTTTGCCCTGTTGTTGGAATTGACCAATCGTGTGGGACACCACGCGCAAAGCGTTCGCGACGGGCGCTGGTCCGATTCGCCGGATTTCTGCTATTGGGATTTTCCGCAGGTCGAACTGGCCGGGCTGACGCTGGGCATCGTCGGGTTGGGCCGGATTGGCCAAGCGGTGGCTGGGATCGCGACCGCCTTCGGCATGAACGTGCTGGCTTGCGACCAGTTTCCGCCCGCCACGGCTGGGGACGGCATCCGCTTGGCCGGGCTGGACGAAGTGTTTCGCGGCAGTGATGCGGTGACCCTGCACTGTCCGCTGACCGCGGACAACCGCGAACTGGTCAATGCGGCTCGGCTGGCGGCGATGAAGCCTTCGGCCTATCTGGTAAACACCGCTCGCGGCGGCCTGGTACACGACGGCGATCTGGCGGCGGCGCTGAACGCGAATCGCCTGGCGGGCGCAGGGCTGGACGTGCTGTCCGTCGAGCCGCCGGTGCGAGACAATCCGCTGTTCACGGCCAAGAACTGTATCATCACGCCGCACATCGCCTGGGCCACACGAGCCGCGCGGGGGCGGCTGATCCAAGCCACCGTCGACAATCTCCGCGCGTTCCTGCACGGCCAACCGACCAATGTGGTGAATCGTTCCCCGTAGCACAGGCTGCCGGCCTGGGAAGCAAAAACATTAGGCCGGTGCAACCCATGGTCTTCTGGGTCACACCGGCCTTTCTCGTTGTAATCCGTGGTCCGGGCGGACGTCGCGAGCACGCACCGCACCGCTTCGCCGAGTGCTTACTTCTTGGCGGGCTTCTTCGCCGGCTTCTTCGCAGCGGGCTTCGCCTTCGGCGAGGGCGCGGCGGGCTTGCAAGCGCTCTTCGCGACTGCTTTGGCGGCGGGCTTCTTGGCGGCGGGCTTCTTCGTTTCGGTCTTCTTCGTTGCCATATCCTACGGCTCCTTCTGTCGGGCGTCCGTGTTTAGGTCGCGACCATTCCCCCGCAACGCCCCGACGGGGAAGGTCGCTGTCATATTGGTTGCACCAGCAAATGCCTCAGCTTGACTTGACTACCAAATCTGCCTGAGGCTGGCCACTTGCTCGATTCACCCAATCCGGCACATTGAACCAACTTGATGTATCTTTCGTCAAGCCGACTTTCTCTTTTTTATCCGCGACTTGCCAACTTCGTTCAACTTTCCTAGCTCAAAGTGCGGACCAGCCAGCGGCGGCGCGTCGGAACGTAGGTGCTGGAGGATGTACGCCGCGGCACGATGCGAAGCGCCGCTGACGGCATGTTGCCGTTTCAGTTCTTCCAGTTCCCGCACACGACTTTGGTAGCTCGCCTCGTCGGTCAACCAGCGGATGATCTGGCGGGCAATCTGCGGCGCGCGGTCTTCGTAGGTCAAGTGCTCGGGGAACAAGACACCGTCATCGGCCGCCGCACGCGGATCGTAGCGGGCGCCGCCGCGGAGGAACGGATCGTCGGCGGCCAACAGATTCACCAGCGTGATGAACTTGACCTTGATGAAGAACCGCCGTGCCAAGGTGTACGGGAACCAGCCGACCCGGTACAGGATGACCGTCGGCTTGGCGTGGTACAGCAGTTCGAGCGACACGGAACCAGAACACGCCAGGCAACCGTAGCTCAAGCGAATCAACTCGGGCGTTCGCCCGACGAACACCTCGATAGGAATATCCAGGCCGGCGATCTGCTCGCGAGCCATCGCCGCTTGCTTTTCGTTGAAGCTGGCAATCGCGAAACGGGCGTCGGGAACCGAACCGTGGATCCGTCCCGCCGCGGCCACAAACCCCTGCAGGTTCTTGGCGACCTCTTGCGTGCGAGAGCCCGGCAGAATCGTGACCAGGCGGCCCGGCCGGCAGGACTGGGCGTCGCAAAACGCCTGGTCCAACTGCTGACGCTCCAGCTCGTCGAAATACGGATGCCCCAGATACGTGGCGTGACAGTTCCTGGCGCGATACCAATCGGCCTCGAAGGGCAATTTGCACAGCACGTGATCCACCAGTCGCCGCATTTTGCGAACGCGCCACGGGGCCCAAGCCCACATCTGCGGCACGCCGTAGTAGAATACCGGGATGCCATATTTCTTGGCCGCCCGGGCGATCCACCAGTTGAAGCCCGGATAGTCGATCAGCACCACCGCGTCCGGACGCTGGTCGCGAAAATAGTCCCCCGCTCGCCGGAGCAGTCGCCAGAAATGGTGCAGGTTCATCAGCACTCGCAGGATCCACATCACTGCCAGTTGAGTCAGGTCGGCGTGCAACTGAGCGCCGGCGGCCGCCATCTTCGGACCGCCGTAGCCGACACACTCGATGCCTGGACTGGCTTGACGCAACTCCTTGATCAGATTCGCCCCGTGCAAGTCCCCACTGGGCTCGCCCACGGAAAAGAAAATCTTCATGCTCGTGCATCCTTTCGCGACGCGGAAGATAACCGGAACGAAGTATCCCAAATTGCTCAGCTTGGGCAAAGGTCAATCTCGGGTATAATTGGTCATTGGCGGCCTTGATTCCACTGAGGGGATTCGACATGAAAAGCCCGTTCCCGGGAATGGACCCGTACCTGGAATCGCATTGGGGCGATGTCCATGCGACACTGATGGTCTATGCCAGAAATCAACTCAACGCCCAACTGCCGGACGATCTGCAAGCTCGCGTCGAGGAGTCGCTGGCGGTGCTGCAGGATGACGCAACGGCGCGGACGGTGTACCCCGATGTCTGCGTGGTCGAAGAAACCGGCGTGGCGGCGGGTGGCACCCTGGCGGAGACGGAGGTTGGGGCGCGGGAGGTGGCCAAGCCGCACGTGGTTCGGCTCGTCGATGATCCCACGACGCTTCGGCACCTGGAAATCGTCGATACGCGGGACGGCAACCGGCTGGTGACGGCCATCGAAATCCTCAGCCCGGCCAACAAAGTTGGCTCGACCGGCCAGCTGATCTACATCCAGAAACAACGGGAGTACTTGGATGCCCAAGTCAATTTGGTCGAGATCGACTTATCGAATCGACTATCGGCCGGAGCCCGTGCCGCGGCTGGGCGAGGCGGACGGTCGCTGGGCGGACGCGTTGTTGCGCGAAGCGGGACGACGCTGAGTGGTTGTCGGGGAAAGGCGGCGTTGTGTGCCGGCGCCTACGACTGGGCGTCATCAAACGACGTGTCGGTTGAACAGTGCGTTCATTCCAATCCGAGAGGCTTCCATCGTGGACAGAATCAAGCACCACGTCGCTGTCGCCCGCCGTCGGCTGATCGCCGCGCAATTCCTCGAGATCATCGCCTGGTCCCTATCTGCGACGCTGCTGGTCACCGCCGTGGGCCTTGCCGTGCCGAAAATCTGGGCCCTGCCGCTCGATTCGGCCGTTTGGAACTGGTCCTGGGTGGCGGGCGGCCTCGCGGCCGGAGTGCTGATCGCCTGCGTGGGGACCTGGATCCTGCGGCGATCCTCGATCGACGCGGCGATCGAGATCGACCGACGCTGCCAGTTGAAGGAGCGCATTTCCAGCGTCCTGTCGCTGGCCCCCGAGGAACTGGACTCGGAGATCGGCCGGGCTTTGGTTCAAGACGCCATCTACCGCGTCGAACGCGTCGACGTTCGAGATCGTTTCGCGGTCAGCCCGCAACGGCGGATCTTGCTGCCGTTGTTGCCGGCGGCGCTGATCGGCCTGTTGCTCGGCCTGGTCCCGGACGCCGTGCCCGACCAGCAAGCCGCGGCGGCCAACTCGCTCGCGCAGCAGGCCGAGCAGGTGAAACGCAGTGCCAAGAAGCTGCAGGAACAGCTGGATCGCGTCAAGCGAAAGGCCGAGGAGAAAGGACTCGCCGACGCCGACGTACTGTTCAGGGAACTGCGGAACGGCCTGGAAGAACTGGTCACCAAGACGGACGTGGACCACAAGAAGGCGTTGGTCACGATGAACGACTTGGCCAAGTCGCTGCAGGATCGCCGTGACCAGATGGGCGGTGTGGACAAGATGCGCGACCAGCTCCAACGGCTCAAGGACTTGGGCGCCGGCCCCGCCGACAAGATCGCCGAAGCCATGAAAGCGAGCGATTTCCAAAAGGCCCTCGACGAACTCAAGAACCTGCAGGAGAAACTGAAGAACGAGCAACTGGGCGACGAGGAGAAACAGCAGTTAATGCGGCAGCTGGAACAGATGCAGAACCGGCTGCAGGAATTGAAGGACAGCCACGAACAGGCCAAACGCGACTTGGAGCAGGAAATCCAACGGCGTCAAGCGGCCGGCGACTTGGAAGGGGCCGGCAAGCTGCAACGGCAACTGGACCAACGGAATCGCATGAACGAACCAATGGACGCCTTGCAGAAGATGGCCCAGCAACTGGGCCATTGCCGCGAGTGCTTGCAGAACGGCGACGGCCAGGCGGCTGCCGCACAACTGGACCAAATGGCTCGGAACCTGCAAGAGATGCAGCAACAAGCGGATCAGCGCGAAACGCTGCAACAGATGCTCGGCGAGATCGCCATGGCCAAGGAGGCGATGGGCTGCCAGCAATGCGACGGCCAGGGCTGCGAAGCCTGCGTGGGGCAATTCGGCAACGGCCGCGGCCAGGGCCAAGAGCCGGGCTTCGGATTGGGCGACGGCCAAGGCCAGGCGGATCGCCCCGAAGCCCAGACGGACACCGCCTTCTACGAGTCTCACGTCAAAGGCAAAGTTCAACCCGGCGAAGTCGTCCGCACCGGCTCGGCCGCCGGCCCCAACCAACCCGGCCAGACGCTGCAACAGGCAAAGGACCAGTTGCAGAGCAGCTTTAGCCAAGAAGCCGACCCGCTGATCGACCTGCGCCTGCCCAAAAAAGAACGCGAGCACACCCGCGACTACTTCCGCCGCTATCGCGAAGGCGAGTAAACGCGGATTACGCAGGCTGCAAGTCTGGGCTACGGCGGGTGGGCACCATTTCGATTGCCTCCCACGGACAGATCCGCTGTACGTAGGCCTCCGTCTTGTCTTTCCGGGGCAAGCGGATGCACCATTCGCAGCCGATACAGCGTTCCGAGTCCACCACGCACCAGGCCTGTGTGCCTTTGACGCCCAGGCCGAACTGCCGCAGTTCGATGCAATCCACCGGGCAGACCTCGATACAGGCTTCACAGCCGGTGCAGCTGTCGACGTCGATCACCGCCAACTGCCGGGGAACTCGCTTTCGCGGAGGTTTGGACATGCGGCGAGTCCTCCCTTGATGCTCAACGGATTGTTCGCTTCGAACACCAACGGGCAAATGAATGGAAGCCTCTCAAGAACACGTTTCTGGAGATGCGTCAAATACTCGCGCAGCGTTTTCAGTCCGCGCGTCCGACGCCGATTCTCGACAGTATCGTAACAAACGACCAAATACAAGCGGCGGCTCCTTTGTCCGTGGTCCGTGGCTAACAGCCACCTGATCTTCCACGTAAGACTCAACAGAGCCGGTGGACGAAATGGCGAAGGGGCCGCGGATGGGACCGCGGCATGTCTCAGAATCGGCGCTCGTGAGACACTCCTGAGACACTCACGAACGGGTCTGATCTGGCTGGTGCATGCAAAATAAGGGTTTCATGGCCACTTTTCAGCGAAATTTCCCGTAAGCTCTGCTAGCACCGCAGGTGTCCCGCGAAAAGCCAGCGTTTTTCGATCAAATCGACCGGAAAGCGGGCGTACCCGCCAGATGAGACCCCTTGCGAAGCATGATCGCGGGGTTTCCGTCCGCAGTGGCATGCGTGGGTTTGCCGCAGCTCCCATCTGCCAGGCTTGTGAGGCGGCGACAGAAACACGGCGCTGCGGCGGGGCTCCGCCGACGATCCGAGTTGCCGACCCGGGCGATGGCTCGCCGGCGCACGTTTTGCTCAACAGCATCTCCTCTGGTTGCCTTCGCCCCATTGTTTGGCGGGGGAGGATCTGTTATGTTTTCCTTTGAGGCTTACATCTTGGGCAGCTCATCCGTCGACACAGCCTTCAACGCTCGCGATTCCACGTTCCCCGCTCTGGCGTTTCCGCCGCGTAATGCGAAATCGCGATCAATCCAGACTCATTCTCGGAACGTGTCCCGTTCTCTTCCAAGGTTTTCATCGTGGTGGTAGTGCATCGATCCTACGCCAGCCGTGAGCTGGATCACGGAGGTGCGTTTCTCCCAAGGGGGCGTCAATGGAGTGGATCGTAATTGCGGAGGTGGCCGCAATCAGCAGCATGGTCGGTTTGGGCACCTATTGCCTGGCGTGTGCGGTTCACGTCTGGCGAAAGCGAAACGCCACCGTCCGCGCCCCGGGCGGAGTTGGGGGTGTGGCCGGCGTGCTGCGGCGTGCCTCGACGCTGTTGCTGGTCGTCGGTCTCTTGGGAATGCTGCTGTCGACGGTGTGGCAGGCGGCCGTCCCGCAGGAAGGCATCCTATCGGGCGACGGTTTGTTCACCGTCCTGCGGCCGGCCGATTTCGACGTGGTCGACGTTGCGGGGAGCGATGCCGTTTCGCAGCACGCGACGCTGGCTCGCTATCGCTCGGCCGGGGCGACGACGGAGATTGCCGTCCTCAAGCTCCGCCGCGAAAGCTTGGTGGCGGATCAGCAGGTCCTGCTGCACCAGCCGCTGGCGGTTGATCCTGAGATCACTCAGAAGATCGCCGAGCAGAATGCACAAGATCGCAATGGGCGCAGCAATTTGACCAATTTTGTCCTGGAACAGGAGAAACTCCTGCGCGACAGCTTGCGCTCGCGTCTTGCCACGCAGGACGAGATCAACAAGCTGCAGCGAGAGATGAGCCAACTCCAAGGGGAGTTTCAGCAAGCCCAAAGCAATCTCGCTCAATGCCAAGCAGAGCACGAACGGCTTGCAAAGCTGCATCAGCGGGGAGTTTCCTCGGAGCAGGAATACTCCGAGAAGGCCAGTGAACTGGCGGCGCAGCAGATCGAGGTCCGCAAGCTCGAAGAGCAGTTTGAGAAAACTTGCGAGCAGAAGGCGGAATTGGAGCAAGCACTCGACAGCTTCCGGAAATTTGGTGAGGACCAGGCACGGGTTCTAGGCGTGAAGATCGCCGAGGTGGAAACACAACTCCGAGAGATCGCTTCGCTCCAGGAGGATCTAGAGCAACAGCGAGCTGGGGACTTGGTTCGCGCCCAACGGCACCGCGAGGAATTGCTGAAGAAGATTGGCGTGGAATTGGAGCAGGCGGAACAGCAGTTGGCCGGCTGGACGCGCCGCCTCGAGATCCTCGCCCCATTTGCCGGCCGTGTGGTGTACCGCGCGACCTCGCCGGGAAGTGTGAATCCCGGCGAGCCCTTGATCGTGATGGCGCCCGCGGACGGCCTTCGCCTCAGCGTGCGTCTGCCCCGCTGGATGAAATCGCACCTGGCGCGCGCGGAGGAGGCACATTGCAGGCTATTGGAAGATCTGGAAAGAGACGAACAACGTCGTTTCGTCGAGTGCCGGTTCCCGGCCGCATTGGCCAGCTGGAAGGATCTTCCCGCCCACCCCGGCTATGCGCTGGCGGAGATGAGGTGCGAGTTGCCGGGCGAGGCGGTCCGACTGCTGGCACGGGGAGAGCAGATTGCGGCACGGCTGCTGTGGCGCCCGCCTTTCTACAGGGCTCCGATGTTCCTCTTCTGCGCGGTGCTCGCCACGATTGCCGCCTTCGTACGGAGCGTGAGCGGACGGTGGGCGGCGTCGCCATCCGCGGAACGACGGTTTCAAGTTCCTGCCGCCCAGGGCGTGATCAACCCGGAAATCACGACGGAATTCGGCGGGGAAGGGGCGATGCTCCGCCTGCTGGGCGCCCAATTGCGGGAGATGACGGTTCGACACGAACTCGACGCCCACGGAATCGCCGCCGCGGAATGGGCCCTGGACCGGCATCGCGCCCGTGCGGTTCGCCTCCTCGCGCTGGGAATGGGCGAGGGCGACGAGCTGTGCGACAGTTTGGAAAACCTCGTCAAGCAGTGCGTCCACGAGAATGGAATCAGCGCCGATGTGCGGCGGCGCTCGTTCGGTTTATTGCATCGGCTTGTGGCCATTCTTCAGACGGCCGGACCGGAGGGAAGCCACGAACGGGTTCGCCGAATCGCCCGCCAACTGTCGTCCCCCGGACATGCCAGATCGAAGGGCACCGTGGAAGCGTCGAGCTGGCGGGACACGAATAATCGCGTCTGCGCTGCGGGCGAGGAGTTGCGGAAGGGATGAGCACGCCTACGTACCGTTGGCACGATTCGGAGTCCAGCCCGCCTGGCCACCGCCTGCCGCAGCGGTGGGAGACCGCGCTGTTCGGTTTCGGCTTGCTCCTTTCGTTGGCGATTCTCTGCTTTTTTGCCTACCGGGTGGTGAGCTGGCAGGAGCTTGCGGAGCGGGGGGCCCGCACGAACACGCTGTATGTCGTCGGGGCGACCGCACTAGCCTCGGTAGCCCTTTTTTCAAGTTGCCGGTGGTGCTCGCTGCTGCTGCTGGCCTTTGCGGCCCGCTGCCGCCAGTACCGGCGCCTGCCGCCGGCTCCGGCGACATGGCCCTTTGTATCCATCTTCGTTCCCAGCTACAATGAGAGTGCGACGATTGCATCCGCCCTTCGGTCGCTGATCGAACTGGACTATCCCGCGTATGAAGTCATCGTCGTCAACGACGGATCGGCCGACGACACCCTCCAACAGGCTCGCGTTTTTGAGGGCCGACACGGCCGCTGCGTCGTGCGCGTCTACGACAAGCCGAACGGAGGCAAGTGGAGCGCCCACAATCTGGCGTTCCAACGCTCCACGGGCGAACTGATCCTCTGCATCGACGCCGACTCGCGCCTCGATCCACAGTCGCTACGGACCTTGGTTGCCCGCATGTCCGACCCCCACATCGCCGGCATTGCCGGTCAGATGCGCGTGCGGAACCGCAGCGGCCTGCTGACACGCCTCCAGGCTCTGGAATATCTCATTGCCAATGGCGCGGTCCGCACCGGCCAGGGGCTTTTCGGCACGGTGCTCATCGTACCGGGTCCCATCGGCATGTTTCGCAGATCCGTTCTGGAGGAGGTGTGGTTGCGGTATACGTCGGGACAGGACGCCAGCAAGCCCGGCGCCGTGGACGGTCCGTTCGAGGGCGACACCTTTGCGGAAGACTTCGATCTCTCGCTCGCCATCCACTGCTTGGGCGGGAGGATCGTGTACGAGCCGGGGGCGATCTCGTTTACGAAATCGCCCGAGACCATCTTTGCGCTGGTCAACCAGCGTTATCGCTGGACGCGAGGCGCGATCCAGGTGCTGCGCAAGTTCGCCCGGCGAGCCCGGCAGGATCCGAGCCTCCTCTCGCCCCGCCTGCTGGGATGGCTCGTTGCCACCTGTGTGCTCGACCTGACAATCTTGCCATTGCTGTACTGCCTTGGACTGAGTTTCTCGCTGGTGGTCATCTCGGCGGGAGGCAATCTGCCGCTGCTGGCAGCCATGTTCGGCGCGTTCCTGATGGTTCACATCAGCGCAGGCGCCTTTTTCGTCTCGATGCACGACGACCGGCTGGAGCTGCTCCACGTCCTGCCGGCTTACAGCCTTTATACGGGAATGCTGCTGAACAGTGCCTGGGCGATTTCGGTTGTGGACGAACTCCGCGGTCAGTCCATGCGGTGGTAAAGCAGTTTGGGATGCCGGAACAACTTCTTCAGCATCTCCAGTGCCACCGGCTTGAGCAGGTGTTTATCAAATCCTGTCTTAGGGGGGGCGGCAGCCCTCCTATTGCCCATAGCCGGTGACCGCCACGATGAGAAACTTGTCGCCGCCCGGCTGCCCTCAAATGCGGCATCCTGCCGACAAATCCGGCAGACTCTGACGCCTGGGCCGGCAAGCCCGGCCCCGTCAGCCGAGCGGCGCAGTTGCTCTCGGCCACCCGACCCGAACCGTAGCTCGGCCATCGAGAGACTAGCCGCCGACGATTCTGATCTTTCCCACCCGCCGGACGCTGCGCGAAGCCGCTACGAAGTCACGGTTCCTTTGAGATTGATCAAGAACGAGAATTCACTGTTGTCGCCGTAGCGGATCGTCAGCGGCGCGCTCTTGCTTCCCACGACCGTCGTGCTCATCGCGATTCTGAAGGATACGGACTGGCCGGGCTTGATCGCGGCAGGCCACGGCGTTCCCAGCCTCGTCACACTGAAGCCCGAACCGGAGGGCAACTCGAAATTGCCGACTTTCAGATCCAGCGTGCCGCGATTGGTGATGGTCAACTGTTTCGTGGGGGGCGAACTGTTTCTGACCACGGATCCGAAGGAAAGCTGGGAACCGTTGGACACGTTCGTGCCGTTGGAGACGTTGTAGATCGAGATGCTTGTCGCCTGGGAACCCAGCAGACGCTCCTCGACAATGCCCATCACCGTGAATTCGTAGGGATTCTCGTTCGGATCGTTGCTGGCAAATCGCACCACGCCGGACGAGGCTCGCACCGTGCCGGTGAGCATCTCCAGCGTGAACGTGTCACGACCGCCGGGGTACAGCTTCGCGGACAGTCCTTCCTTGACGCGGAAACCGTCGGGCACCTGCAAGGCTGCCAAGGTGAGCGTCCGCGTGCCTTTGTTGACGACGGTGAACGTCCGCTCCCGTGGCGAATCGTCCTTGGTAGCGCTGCCAAAGTCGACGACGGACCCGCTGCGCACCGCAGTCTTGCCCAACAGCACGTCGGCCTCGGGCTGACCGCGTTGGGCCACCTCGCCCTGGATCGTAAACTCGAAGCTCTCTTTATCGACGGCGTTGCTCGTGAACCGCACGGTCCCGGATTGGAAGCCTGCGGTGCCTGTCCTCATGGCGATCGTGAAAAAGCCCGATCTGCCCGGAGCGATGGTTTGCGAGAGGCGTCCCAGGACGTGAAATCCCGCCGGCACTTCCAGCGCCCCGAGGTTCAGCGGTTGGCCACCGCGGTTATGCACGCGAAAGGTCTTGGGCGGGACAGCTCCGTGTTGATGGGCCGTTCCAAAGTCGATCGTTGAACCGCTCCACACTGTATCCATGTTCCGCGAGATCAGGACGACCTCGAGATCAGGTTCCCCGCTTCGGCGGGGCGCCACTTCGCCGACGATCGTGAATTCGTAGGGATTTTCGTCGGCATCGTTGTTGGTGAACTGAAGATTGCCCGCCTTGAACCCCGGCTCGCTGGTGATCATCTCGATGGTGAAGCTATCGCGCCCGTGCGCCCGAATCGTCGAGTTGAGGCCTTCTTTCACCCGAAAGCCATCCGGCAGGCTGATGTTTCCCAATCGCAGCGGCTGGTTTCCGCGATTGATAACCGTGAACGTCCGCGTGCGTCCCGCATCCCCCGCGAGGACCGAGCCAAAGTCCACGCTGCCGCCGATCGGCAGCGTCTCGGCTCCGAATTGCACGTCGATTTCGGGGCCGGCGGCAAGCAGCATGCGGTTCTCGAGAACTTCAAGGCCCAGGCGGCACGCGTTGTTCTTGAACCGTCGTGCCTTCGACTTACTGTGAATACTCATCGCTGTGTCCTCTCGATACGGAGCCAAAACCATGAATCGCCGAAACACGCCATCAGAAAGCCAGTTTACCAGATTCATTGTACATCGCTATTCTGATCCTGCTAGCGACTACCGGTTCCGGTATTGGGGGCGGCACGGGAAGTACCGGTTCAGCATCACGCGGAATTCGCCATCGAACACGCGATCAGTGCTGACCGGCGTGCCGTAGCCTGCGGTCACCGTCGTGGCCTGGCCAAACACCGCGGTCGCGCCAATGGTCAGGTTGACGATGCTCAAATTGTCATCGACATCACCGACAGCTCCACCAAGTTCCTGCCCTCGTCAGCCTTCGGGCGGCTCTGCAAGATGGGCGTCGCCTGGAGGTTGCCGGTCGTACTCAGCCGGCGCGCACCGCTTACCGGCGGGCGCGAGATCTGTTGTTAGTTGACAGGGTTTTCGCCACAGGTACAATCCACGGTTGCGGCCAACGGTTGGTCTCACGCTGGCTGGTCAGGTCGGCGGAACCGAGGCGACGAAGTTCGCCTAAAGTGCAGTTCTTGACGGACGAGGTTCAAATTCTTATCAGTCAGTTATCAGTTATCCGTTAATACGAAGGTGAACTTATGTGCGGAATCGTTGGAAGCATTGGTGAAAGAGAATCCCTTGAAATTCTTTTGGCAGGCCTGAAAAAGTTGGAATATCGTGGGTATGATTCTGCAGGGGTCTCTCTCTGTGAATTCAGTGGGATTGTTACTGTTCGCTCTCCAGGTAAAATCGCAGCACTTGAAGAAAAGCTAAAAAACTTTAGTCTTCATGGAACGTTAGGAATTGCCCACACTCGATGGGCGACTCACGGAGCGCCAACAGAGCGAAATGCACACCCTCACACCAGTTTTGATGGCCGCATTGCAGTGGTTCATAATGGAATCATTGAGAATCATGCGATCTTAAAGTCAAGCTTGCAGCAAAAGGGTATTGAGTTTCTCAGTGAAACCGATACCGAGGTCATTGCGCACCTTATTGGTCACTTATACAAAGGTGACTTGCAGTCCGCGGTATTGCAGGCTTTAAATATGCTTGAAGGAGCTTTGGGAATTGCCGTCATTTGTAAGGATGAACCCGATGTATTGATCGGTGCTCGTCGTGGTAGTCCTTTGATCGTGGGAATTACACCGAAGACACTCTTTTTGGGGAGTGATGTTTCTGCATTAATACACCATACATCGAATGTGATTTATCTCGATGACAACGATGTGGCGGTGCTTCGCAGAGATGGTACTTATCGCATTTTAAACTTGAACAGTCAAGAAGTGAAAAGAACCGTACAACAGGTAGAGTTTTCTCTGGATCAAGTGGTGAAGGGTGGCTTTGATCACTTCATGTTGAAAGAAATCTTTGAACAACCCGAATCCATTCGAAATTGCACGAGAGGTCGCCTACTGGTCAATGAAGGTACGGCTAAACTCAGCGGTCTCGATACGAATATTCATGAACTTAGGGCGATCGATCGAATCATCATTACCGGTTGCGGAACCAGCTATTATGCCGGGATGGTGGGTGAATACATGATCGAGGAACTCGCTGGAATTCCTGTTGAAGTTGAATATGCTTCAGAATTTCGTTATCGAAATCCGATTATCGGTCCCCATACCGTGGTGATTGCTATCTCGCAATCGGGAGAGACCGCAGATACGCTGGCTGCAATGAAAGAGGCTCGGCGCAAGGGGGCTTCGGTGCTCGGCGTTTGTAATGCCGTCGGTTCAAGTATCGCAAGAGCTTCTAATGGCGGTGTTTATCTACATGTTGGCCCAGAGATTGGAGTTGCATCGACCAAAGCCTTTACGGCTCAAGTTACTGTTCTGGCAATGATTGCGCTGCTGTTAGGGCGAATGAGACGAATCAGCCACGAACAAGGAATTGAAATTGCCAAGGCAATCCAAGAACTCCCCGAAAAAATCGAGCAGGTTCTTGCCCAAAGCGATCATGTTAAAGAAATTGCAACGCATTTCGTACAAGCGAATAATTTTCTTTATTTAGGTCGCCATTACAATTATCCTGTTGCGTTGGAAGGCGCTCTCAAACTGAAAGAGATTAGCTATATCCATGCAGAAGGCTACCCCGCAGCAGAGATGAAGCATGGCCCGATTGCATTGATCGATGAAAAAATGCCTGTGGTCGTGGTCGCCCCTAAAGATGCTCTTTACGATAAAGTTTTATCAAACGTTCAAGAGATTAAAGCGCGTCATGGTCGCATTGTGGCCATCGCGACGCCTAAATCGACTGAACTCGAAAGAATTGCGGATCATGTGATCCATGTGCCATCGACTCTCCCCATGCTCATGCCCATATTAATCTGTGTTCCTTTGCAATTACTGGCTTATCATATGGCCGTGCTGCGTGGAAATGATGTCGATCAGCCTCGGAATTTGGCAAAAAGTGTGACGGTAGAATAATTGTAACCGGGCGAGTTAGGCATGGCCCACGGGGGAGGGGCAGGGAGACGCCAGGCCGAGAGACTTGGCGGCCTGCTGGACCCACGCCTCGCGGCCGTACGGTTGCCCGCGGATGACGCTACGACGGATCGCTTCCAGCTCCTGACCCCATCCGGCTCGTCCCGCTGGCGAATCAGATGGAACCAATCGTCCGATCATCCAATCGAACATGTCCGGTGCGTCGTCAAGATTGTTCACGACTTCTCGCATGTACAGCCGCACGTCCATCCCGGCTTTCTTGCAGATTTGATACAGCGACTCGGAGGCGTGCGGATTGTGGGCAACGTTGTCCGCGAAATGCTCGTTGACGATCACCATCGGTGCATCGTCGGCCGACGCCAGGCCGGGGAAGTGAAGTTCTCGTCGCGAGGCGGAAATCCGAGGATCGTTCGGGTCGGTATCCGGGTCGTAGCCCCAACGCGCGATCCACGCGCGGACCATCCGTTCGGAAAACAGGGGGTTGTATTTCGGCCACTGCCACACGTCCATGGTCGCTGCCACCGAGATCGCCCACACCGCCTGGACCCGCGACGACTCGCGCAACACCGGATCGGCATGGTCGGCGTCTGCAAGGTCGTTGCGTATCCCCAGCCAAACGCTGGCAGCAGCTCCGGCACTCGATCCGAACGCGCCGAAACGGGACTTGTCCAGATTCCAATCGCTGGCCATGAAACGCAGGAACTGGATCGAGCGGGCGATGCCGCGCAACACGTCGGGCAGCGGAGAATCGGCCGATTGAAAGCGATACTGAATCGAGGCGTAGGACACGCCTCGGGCAATCAGCTTCTCATGGACGGCCGCGTCGATCGTGTCCTGCTTGCCGCCTTGGATAAAACCGCCGCCGTGGATGTGGACGATCAAGGGCGTGGGCTTCTCGGCAGGCACAATCCACAGGTTCAGCCTCTGCTCCGGCAGCGGTCCGTAAGCAATCTCCGCGTGCGTCGGCGGGACTCGCTTCCCCGAATCGCCCTCGCTCCGCGTCGCGCGCGCCTCCTCCTCGCCCATCTCCGCGGCCAGACGCCGGCTCGCCTGGAACTCTCGCCATTCCTCGATGGTCAGTCTGCCGTCTCGATTCTTGTCCGCCTCCGGGAACCGCTTTTGAAGGCGCAGCAATTGGGCATCGTTGACCGCAGGTTCGGCACCAGCCGCTGCAGCCGAAACCAACCACAGCCCAGCCAACGCCAAACAGCCAATCCACTTCATCATGGCGGACATCTCCTTTCGCAGAGCAAGGGTGCTGGTCGGGAGGTGCGTCCCGATACCGGGGCGGCCCCACCCTGAGTCTTACCCTACCGTAGAAGACGGGTCAAGACCTGCCTCCCCTCGCCATCAACTCTGCGGGTGTGAACCACCGGCCACGGGATGAACGGGGGAAACTACTTCGACGAGCGTTCCGCCGTATCCCGGTTGGCGGGATCGGAATCGAAGTCGGTTCCGGGGCCGAAGGCGATTTTTCGGAAGTGGTCGCCCTCAGCTCGAATGATGTCGCGCCAGCCATCGCTCCAGACAATGCGCGCCTCGCCGTTGACAAGTTGCCATTGGCCGGTGGCTCCCGGGACGTGGCTCTTCCGGGCCGTAAAATCAGCGTTCAGGGTGATGATGAACGCCGGCCTGCCCGAAGGGGTAGATTTGCCGATATCCCAGTCGCCGACAAACGTACCCGCCGTCGCGTCAGGCCCACCTGGTTTGGTCGCACCATTCTCAATACGGTACAGATAATTCTCCGTGCGGATGATCAAGGCATTGCCATCGACGGCCGGTGTGGATCGGAGTTGCTGATTGGCGAGAGCGTTTGTCGCGACAACCTCCAATTCTCGTCCCGCCTGAATCACCGTCGTTGTTGCGTCTTCGTTGAACAGATAGATGTGATTCCGTGCAAGAATGGGTGACGCCGAGTACTTGCCTCGAAGCCGCTCTCTCCAAACGAGCTTTCCGGTCTTCGCTTCCAAGCAGGTTGCGATGCCATCACGATTCACCAAGAATAACAGTTCGCCAACAAGCAACGGTGAGCAGCGTTGAGGCATACTCCTGGATTCCTTCCAGGCAACATGGGTGTCGGTCACATCGCCGTTGCCATCAGGCCGAATCGCCCAAAGCTCGGGATTGTCGTGGTCGAGAAATGCGAACACCAGATCGTGGCCGAAGACCGGTCGAGGCGCGACGGAGAAGCCGCGATGCTGGACGCGCCATAATTCTCGACCTCTCAAGTCGTAGGCATACACAGCGCGTCCCGCAGGACTGACCACCTGCAAACCATCGCCGCGAGGCATCACAATCGGCATGCAAAACGCTTTGCGGTGGTGCACGGGAATGTCGGTAAAAACGATGGATCTCGGGGTCTTCCACACGGTTTCGCCAGTGGCTCTGTCCAGGGCAAGGATGTATTGGACGTCTCGGCCATCGACGTGGACAACGACGTTGCCGTCGATCAGCGTGGGAGAACTTGCTGGGCCGGCATCGACTTCATGATCACAATGGAGGTCACGGCGAGTCCAGAGCGTTCGACCGGTCGCGGTGTCCAGGCAGGCGGTTCCATACGTTCCGAAGTGCAGGAAGACGCGGCCCTGTTCGATGACCGGTGTCGGCGTGGCATACGTATTTTCGTCCGTGATCCTCATCGGGTTTTCGACATCGAAGACGTGCAGGTCATGCACGATTTTTCCCGTGTCTTTGTCGACGCACACCGCGAACAGCCGATGACCGTCTCTGGTGGCTGTGGTCAGCCAGACCTGATTGCCCCCAATGACCGGGGATGACCATCCACGGTCATGAATCGCCGTTTTCCAGGCCACATTCCGGGACTCGTCCCATTCCAGCGGCAGATGGGTTGCCGTTGTGTGTCCGTCGCCGTTTGGCCCGCGGAATTGCCACCAGGCTTCCTCTGCTGCCCGCGTCTCGCGCGACAAGAGGGTGAGTGTCAACGCGAGATACATCGACCATCGAAAAACCGATGTATCTTCCCAAGTACCAAGCGGTTGTTTCATCATGCACCGAGTCCTAAGCTGGGGGCGCGTCGCCCGATGGAAGTCGTGAGAGTCGTCTGATCGCAACACAAGAAGATGTGGCGGCAAATCGCGCCGACGTGCTGTTGTTGAGCCGCGCGGCGCTGGACGCCCAAGATGGAATCTGGTTCGTTCATGGACCTTGCTCCGCGGCAGGTGGTTCCGGCGCCGCCGGCCCTGCCGCGGGCGGCGCCATGACGATCGACGCGTGCAAGATCTTGGTCTGAATGTTCAGCTTCATGCGGTCGGAACGTTCGTAGATGACGTCCAACAGGCTGCTGTACAACAGCGACGAGTTTTCCTGCGAATAGTAACCGCCGATCACGCTGATCAGGCCCAGCAAATCGCTGCAGGTCGTCAAGTACAGCAGGTTTTCCCGCCGGGTTTCGTTGCAGGTCAAGCCCAGCACGTCCTTGTCGCTCTGGTGCATGCTGAGCAAGCTGATCAGCGTGTTCAATTCGTGGAACCGGCGGCGGTAGGTCGTGATCTCCAGACCCAGCAGGGCGAGGAAGGCCACGCCGATGTAGACCAGCACGCTGAGGAATGCCTCCAAGCCCTGCAGCACCGCGGCCGCGTCTTCCAACGTCGGTTCATAGCCGCGTTCGGACAGCGTATTTGCGTCGGTATCCAGCAGATGGGCGGCGGCGGCCAGCAGCCGCGGGGTCAAACCGCGGTGTGCGACCAGATACGTGGCGACCGAGTAGGTGGCGACCGCCTGGTCGGGGACGGGCGGCTGTTGGCTCAAGTAGCCGGCGGGAAGTTCCGCTGGCCGCAGGTAGTCCAACGCGACCGCGTGCGCGCCGATATTGGGCAACGTCAAACGGAAGCCGGCCGCCGCCAGCCGCTCCGCCGCCGCCAGCGTCTTGTCCTCCGCAATGTCTTTGATCACGAACACCGCGTCGATGTCGGCGGGGATTTGATAGGCAGGGTCCGCGTTGAACGGCCGCCAGTCGTGAACAAACTGCACTTGACCGTCGATGTCCCAGATGTGCGCGAACACTTGGGCGACGGAATGGCTGCCCTGCCCCGGCGCCGAGGTCAGCATCCGCCGGATGTCCTTGGGATGGCTCACGCCCTGACGGACAAAATACAGCACCAGTTCGGAACTGGGATTCTGGCGCCGAGGCAGATCGTCGGGAACCGGAATCCCGCCCTGAATGAACGCCAGATCGACTTGGTTGTTCAGCAGCACCTGCAGGCTCTCCCGCGAACCCTCGGTCAGCGTCTTCTCGAACCGGACCCGGCCGCCATGCGCCAGCCGCTCGTGCAATTGCCTCGCGTCTTCGCTGGGCAAAGCGATACGGAGCGTCGCCACATAGAAGAAATTCCAATAGATCCAGGTCGCGAACAACAGCAGGGCGACCGCCGCAAAGGCGGCCGGCAGGCGGTGCAGGCCCCACGGGCGGCGTAGCGCACGGGCCACGCGTTTGGCCTCGTGGGCCGCCTGGGCGATGCCCTGAGCCGCGCGGATGATGCCGCCGTGACCGGGCAACTCCCGCCGGACCTGTTCCGCCAAGTGCTCCGCGCGCTGGATCACCGGATCGATATCCAGCCGCAGCAGGCGGTGGGGCGTTCTGGCGTTCATCGGCAACCTGCGATCGGTAAGAGTCTCCGTCCGTACCATGCGCGCCGTGCGTGCATCTGTTGGGGGCACACGGCAGTGGCCAATCCATGATAGTGCAACGGGACCAGCGCGCCGAGCACCTGTTGACCGAGTGCCGTCACGCGCCAGCGGCAGGTGCGGGGAGCTTGGCCAACAGATCGCGGGGGTGCAGACGCTTCAACAAACTCCCCCGGACTACTTGGAAAGAAAAAAAGGGGCCGCTTTGCTGATCCCAGCCGGTTCAGTTCAGGTGAGTGGGAACGGTCAAATTCGTTGGAGTTGACACGTTACTCGGATTTGAATCCGGTGTGGTTGGACTGCCTGGCAGTACCTGGTCAACGACGGCCGAATCCGTTGGGACCATCGGAGATTACTTCGGGCAGGTCAGCACGCCGGCGATTCCCCATTCGTTGCAGCGCGCTAAAATCCGGCGCCGTCAGGATCGAGCTTGGAAGCGGCAATTGAACAGGCTGATGGCAGGGATCCGAAGCTCAGGACAATCGGATCCGAAGAGACTTCTGTAAGTTCTAAGTCAAGACCTCCGTTCCGTTCGCAGGTGGATTGACACAGGCCGTGGTTGGTGTCCATGATTCGGGTTTCCAGCAGATTCAGGGAGGCCAGCAGATTGGGATTCTGGATTGAACTACTCTTGGCAGAAGGAACTCGTGGTTGACTGGCGCGGTGCCGGGTTCTCTTTCATTCTCAAGAGACTCAATCTGGTTGCCTCCCTGAATCTGCTGGAGAAAATGTGTCGTAGAATGCGCAAGGGGAAATCGGATCGGTCAAAGTGAGGGTGAGTTATGACAAAAGCCTATGTGGCCGGCGTCCTGCGATCAGTCGCTTCGATTGCTATCGTAATCTCAAGCGGCTGCAATCCGAAGGATACTCCAAACTCAAGAGACACTTCAGACACTTCCTCCAACGCATCAACATCTTCAATCCCATTGGGCCGAGAAGACGAATCGGCCGGTTGGCCGCACTCCGAACCTCCCGCGACAACGATCGAGTATTATGACATGAGAGCGTGGGCGGACGAGCTCGCCGCGTATCAGCAGCAGCGCCAGTACGGGACGCGAATCAAGGAAGAACTGCTGAGTCGATCGGACCCGCGATATCAGACCGTTGCCAGAGCGATCGATGCGATCTACCAGCATAACGATTTGAGTCAGACGCAAAAGTTCTTTGCTCGAAACATAGGTGTCGGCATACTCGATCTAGCGAATGATTATCGCGGACGCACTGGTTCGTTCGCAGAATTACTCTCTTGTAAGCTCGTGGATGTTCTCGTCCAGCCCAGTTCGCAGGAACTGCGCGCTGGCGCAGGACCGAAGACGGTCCAATATGTTGAAGCGCGATGTCGCTGGAGTCGAGCGGTGATGCTCTGTCGTATGAGCTTTGCGGATGATCCCGCTGAGAGCACACCGCCCCTGGAAGCGTTCTGGCTCGCAAGAGATCCGGAAGGACCGACCCCGAGCGGGTTTGCCGCGGGCGGATATCTCAAGGGAGGTGGAAAGCTGGCAATGGCGCACCGAGATGAAAACAAACGAACCGAGACAATCGCGAAGATGAGCATCAGCCTGCCCGCGATGCAAATCGAACTTGTGAGCACAAGTGGCGACCTGGGCCGGGATGCGATCGGGCTCACGTTATGGAGATTGTCTCCCGCTCCCGATCCTATGAAGTATCCCAAGACCGGAGCTTCTCCAGAAGGCGGCGCCTCCCCTGTTTCGTATTTCTGGGACACGGAGGGCGGCTTCTGGCGGTCCTTTGCCTCACGTGGAGTGAACGCGAGAAGGCCAGACAATGGCGGCGGGCCGCTGTCGAGAATCGGTATGGACGTCAAGACCCCCGAGGCGGGGATCTACCGCTTGTCCACAGAGGACCGCATGGCGATGGGGAAGCCATTCCAGTTGGATCGGGCAAAACCTATCGCGAAAGCCACGCTCCTTCTGGACCAAGATCAGCGGCGCGTCCCTTGCGAAATAGAAGCAGTTCTTGTCGATCCCGAGACAGGCGAACGGATCGCTGGGCCCGACGACTTGGGATTCTCTTATAAAGTGTATCGTGATGGATATTTACCCATCACGACGAAGTGGATGGATTTTTTGGGCGCGGATCGCGTCTCTTTCGAAGGGGAATCGCGAACGCGGTATAGCGTCGACCTTCGGCCCGGCAACTATCGGGTCGATGTTCATAGCGGATATGGGCGACTTACCGAAAGTGCATTGGGGCAAGTGAGCTATTATAGGACGTCCCCTCTCCAAGTATCGATTACTATCGATCCTGCCAATGAAACTCGTTCAACTTCGCTCGGGGAAGGGTCGCGCGACCGAAGGCGTATCCCGCTCCTCCTTCCGATGCGGACCCTCAGCCCGACGAGTGAAGCCGTGGAAGAACTGCTCCCCTTTTCCGTACAGGGGACCGTGGTCCGCGAGGACGGAAGCCCTGTTCCCAACGTAAAAGTCGTAGCGATGCAAGTTCGAGAAGAGATCGCAAGAACGACTACCGACGAAAACGGACAATATCAACTCCGGTTCACGGTTCCCGAACTGATCGATCTCGACCCTTTACTCCTGTCAAGCAACGGCTTTACTGACGCCGTAGAGCAGTTACGGAAGCAAGGGCTCTCTTTCCGTCAAGCAGGCGAGTATGCACGCGAGAAGATCGGCAAAGCCCATGTGACCGTGCTGGTGGAACATGCAGACCTCGCGTTGCAGCAGGAATGTCTGCTCATCGCGACGAAATCCGTGCCGGACGTGGAGACGAGAAGCTCTTCAACTGATCCTGATACGCGAGCGTCGCCCCAGGAAGTCACCAAGCATTTCATTGCCCCCAAACACCCCGTCACGAATTGTGATCTCATGCTCGCGACGGTAGCACAGCTCGCAGCGGAGTTCGTCGACACGGAAGGAAGAAGGATCCTTGGCGGAAACGCGCTTATCATGGACCCGCTTTCCCCGACAAGGCGATTGATCGAAACACGTGACGAGGCCGGCTTGCACCATTTCAAGGATATCGTGACAACGAATCGCTGGCTGGTCAGCACGATCGCTATCGGCGGAACCATAGACTATCTGGAACGACCCGTGATCCGGCTGCCGGAGCCGGGGCTTTGGAAGATCACATTCCAAGTCGTTCCCTCACCGATCATTGATCCAGCAAACGACGAGCTATGGGAAGCAACGAAAACGGAGCGTGTAGGAAACCGAGGCAAACCAGCGGACGGCCCTGCGGATCACGTCACCGTCCGCAGCGCGATGGACAAACCCATCTACAGAGAGAATTTAACAGCCCTCAAAGTCCTGAAAGCGACAAGACCGAACGGAAGCAACGTGGATCCTGCCCTTGTCCTGCAGCAATGAACCGCACCCTCGCGCGCGGCTGAACAGTCATGGGGCCGAAGTGTGGAGCGGGTGTCGGTGCGGCTGTCCGTGCCGCCGTTGAGGGACGGCGTGAATTGATGGTTTGTTCTCCCGCGGTGAGCAGCCCTGCAAGCGTTGTTGCCGAAGATCGAGGTTCGTAGAATTCTTCTCGGGTTCCCGATTATCTCCGGATTCTGTTCGTGTGCGGCAACTGGTACAATCCGTCCAGACCCAAGCGACGCTGCTGCAGGCTCGGCTCGACCAGCGGCAGCGGGAATTGGGTGAGGTCAACAACGAACCCCAAGTGATCGGCGGATCCCAAACCGTCGGCGGACCGAAACTGAATCCACACGGGACGCGTCTTTCCAAGAATCGATCCTGGAAGCGCCGTGCGCCTGCGCAAAGGAGAACTCCATGAAGAACTGGCCGTCTTCATTGCTACTGACTCTGTTGTTGACTCTTCCCTCGCTGGCTGCGGCCGAGGAAGGCATCGAGATCCTGCGTGACACGTGGGGTATTCCGCACGTGTTTGCCGATACGGACGCCGGTGCGTTTTACGGTCTGGGCTACGCCACCGCCGAGGATCGCGGCTTTCAGATGACCTACTCGCTGCGGATCCTACAAGGCCGGCTGGCCGAAGTGATCGGCGAGGTGCGGCAGTTGAACCGCAACGAGACCTCGGTCGATCACGACTGCAAGATGCGCACGTTTGGGTTTCATCGCGCGGCACAGCGTACGGCGGCCGCATTGGATCCCGAAACGCGCGGCTTGCTGCAGGCTTACTGCGACGGCGTGAACACCTATTTCCGCGATCACCGCGACGATCGGCACCCGTTGTTCGCGCGGCTGGGACTGGAGCCCGAACCGTGGACGCCCGCCGATTGCCTGATGGCGTGGTGGCACTTGGCCCAGTTCTTCGCCACCGACGGCACGCGAGACCTGATTGCGGGGCGCAACCAGGCCGCCGGCCGAACGCCGGGCCAGGAGGGGCGAGGCCAACCGCCCGCGCGGGGCGAATCACGTCCTTCTCCTCCACCCGCTGGGTCCGGCGATCTGGCACCGCTTCCGCCGGATGATGCTCCGGCGGTCGTCAAGCGCAGCGACGTGTCCGCGGAGTGGATCGAGCGCGTGTTCGGCTATGCCCGCGAGCATGGACTGGAGGGCGCGGGTGCCGCCGACGGCGAAGGTCCGAAGTTCAGCCACGCCTGGGTCGTGGGCGGCCGACGCACCACAACCGGTTCCGCCGTGCTGGTCAGCGATCCGCAAACACCGGTGCGAAATCCGTCGCTGTTCTACGAGTACCATCTGCAAGGAAAGACGTTCAACGCGCGAGGGATCGGTGTCCCGGGCAGCCCCGTCATCCTGATCGGTTTCACGGACCGTGTGGCCTGGGGCGTGACGGCGCTGGGCGCCGATCAGGCCGATCTGTTCCAGCTCGACACCGCCCCCGAACGGCCCGACCAGTATCGCTTTGACGGCCAGTGGCGGTCCATGACCGTGCATCGCGAGACGATCAACGTGAAGGGGCGCGAACCGATCGAGGTGACCGTTCGTGAAACGCATCTCGGACCGATCGCGACGGCCTACTGTTACGCCGCCCGGGGCGAGCCGGAAGTCGCCTTGAAACGCATTCCGATCTGCGAGACGGACCGCGAGACGATTCAAGGCGCGGTGGCCATGATGCGGGCCGGGAACGTCGCCGAGTTCGACGCGGCCTTGGCCGGCTGGCGGTTCCCCAGCGCGAACATGGTCTTTGGCGACCGCGCGGGCGATATCGGTTACCGCGTCGTGGGCGCCCTGCCGGTCCGCTCGCGGCACGATCCCAGCCAGGGACGCGCGGCGCGGCCCGGTCATCAGGCGGATCAAGATTGGCAAGAGATCCTGCCTCACGACCTGGCACCCGGCGTGATCAATCCCGCCGCCGGCTATCTCTACAGCGGCAATCATCGGCCGATCGAGTCATGGTATCCGTTGCCGCTGGGCTCGATGACCGGTGCGGGGGGCGACACGCTGCGTTCCTGGCGTTTGCGCGAGCGGCTCGAACAGCAGCAGTCCTTCGCGCCCGAGGAGGTGCTGGCGATCCATTTCGACGCGGTCAACCCGGCGCGACGGGATATCGTGCGATTGGGGCTGCAGCTGCACGACGTGCTGCGGCGCGAGATATCCGAGGATGCGCGCCGGGCGCTGGCGCATCTGGAACCGTGGTATCGTGCCGGCGCCTCGACGTCCCTGACCGAACCGGGCGCCGAGCTGGCGGTGGAATTGAACACCTTCTTTCGTTTCGTCAGCACCGACCTGGCGCTGATCTACGGCGGCGGCGAGGGGGGGCTGGCCTACTTCTTGAAAACCGCTACCGCTCGCTTGGACCAAGACCCCGGGGCCGAACTGTCCCCGTTGGAGGAAGCCTTCATCGATCGGACCTTATCGGGCGCCTGGCAAGCGGCGCGACAGAAGTACGGCCGCGACCCGGCCACTTGGAACACTCGCGCGCAAGAGGCGGTGCAGCAGCGGCGGATGGAGTATTATGAGAGCCTGGACGGTTTTCCGACACTCGACCGCGACCAAGCTCTGCCATTGCCCGCACTATCCCGTATCGACGGCGGCACGATCGGGTGCCAGACGGCCCAGTCTTACACGCACTGGGTTCTGCTGCACGATCCGGACCTGGCGCTGAGCATTCTGCCGATCGGTCAATCCGAGCGCCCCGGCCATGCTTCGCGCACCAGTACCTTGGAGTTGTGGAGTGAAAGCCGCTTGCACCCCGCGCCGCTGTCGCGTGCGGCGGTCGAGAAACTAACCCTTGCGCGACAGGTACTGGATCGGCAGACAGACGCCGAAGACGCCGGTTCGCGACCCTAACCGAGAGGAATCACGATGAACACGCTTCGTCACACCACACGGATGTCGGCCGCCGTGCGGCAATTGGTCTGGACCGCTGCCGTGCTACTGCAGTTCACCGCGCCGGCGGCGGCTGACGGCACGATCGCAGGGGCGAGCCCTGCGGACCGTCCCCCGGCCGCCCCGTCTGAGATTTGGCTCTGCGCGGGCGACCGGATCATGGAGCTGCTGCAGCCCGGCGCTGAATGGCCGTTTGTCAAGCAGCACCTGACGGGCATCAAGCTGTATATCGGGCAGTTGTCCGGCAACCGGCGCCAAAGCGGCGAGGAGGCGATCGAGCGGCTTCGGCCCTTGGTCCGTCTGCTGCGGGCGCATAACCTGCGGGTTGCCGTCGAACTGGGCGGGTGCCTGGATTTCTCGCCCATGGACGACACGGCCGGCGAGTGGTCGGCTCGCCACGAATTGGCAGCTCTGGCCAATTTCTATGCGGCGGGAGGCCGGGTGGATTATCTTGACCTCGACGGCCCGATCCGGCGGTTGTTGCATCCTGAGAACCGACGCGACGGCCGGCGGTTCGACTCGATCGACAAGGCGGCCGATGAACTGGTCGACGCGCTGCAGCTGCACCGGGCAGCTCATCCGGAGACGAAATACTGGCTGCTGACCAATTTCCCCAACTGGGGCTGGCGCGGCGACGTGTCGTATCATGCGCGCGGGCCGCAACGCCAGGACTACGGCGATTATGACCAGGTCGTGCGGATCGTCTTGGAAAAGCTTCGCGCCGCCGACATCCCGCTGGACGGCGTGACCGTCGACAATCCCTACGACTACCTGCTGGGCGAGCATTTTTCCGTCAAACTGGCGGACCCGAAATCGGTGGACTGGCTGGCGCGGGTGCGCAGCTATGAAGACTTCGCCCGCGAGCAAGGCTTGACGTTCAACCTGATCGTCAACTCCCAGCGGGGCGGCCAGGAATCGGACGAACGATTCTTCCGCGAGACGCTACGGATGGTGGACACGTATCGGCGCGCCGGTGGGCGGCCGACACGCTGGTTCGTACAGAGTTGGTATCCGCATCCCCAGCAGATGCTTCCCGAAACGGCTCCGCCCAGCATGACCGCGCTGGTCAAAGCGGTGATCGAGCGGGTGCGTGGTGCAGGTCTCGAGCAGCGCGGCGAACTTGACGCAGGGCCGCCAGCTCCGCTGACGGTCAGCGTCCGCAATGTGGCTGCCGAGTCGATTGGTTCCGTGCCGCTCACGTTTGGCCAGCCGTTTCGTCAGGGCGACTTTCCCCAGGGCGTGCGCGTCTCGGCGCCGGGCAAATCGTTGCCGGCCCAGGTCGACGTCAAACGCCGTTACGCAGATGGCTCGCTGCGATTCGCGGTCATCTCGGCCACGCTGGACCAAATGGCTCCGCAGGAAACGTTAGCGATCGCGTTGACGCCGGCCGACGCCGTGGTAGTTCCACCCGCCGCAGCTGTACCATCCGACCTGCTGACGCCAGGATTCGACGCCGTGGTCACGTTCCGGTTTCCCGACGGCGCCCTCCGCACCGTGAGCGCTCGGAAACGGTTGGAACGCGAGGGTCCACAGGGCCGCACGTGGCTGCGAGGTCCCGTGGCAACCGAATGGCTACTGGTCGGTGTGCCTGAGGATGGGCAAGGAAATGCAGACGAGGATTTGTGTGTGCGTTTCCAGGTGCGGGAGTATCACGGAGGCGAATCGGCGCGCGTGTCAGTGATCGTGGAGAACTGCTGGGACACGTGGGCCGGCAACATCCGGTACGATGTGTCGGTCTCGGTCGGCGGTCGCGAAGTCTTTCAGCGGACTGCCGTCGATCACCGCCCGCTGTCCCGGTGGCGCAAGGTGTTCTGGTGGGGCCGGGATGAGCCTCCGGTTCACGTCGCACACGACCTCGGCTATCTCGCCGCGACCGGCGCGCTGCCGAACTACGACCGCAACTTGCCTTCTCCGCCCCCTTCGCGGCGCGAGGACGACCTGGCCAGGGAAGGACCGCAGTGGGATATCCTGGGCCGCGGCCCGTTGACGGCTTACATGCCCACCACCGGCGGACGGCCCGAGATCGCCCCGTATCCGCACTGGACAGTCCAATTCCTGCTGACGATGGAACCTCGGCGGCGGGACTTCGTGTTAGCCGTCGGCGATCTGGCCGGAACGTGGCCGATTCATGTGCGTGCCCGTGCGACCGATCGGATCATGACGATTGACGAGCGGCCCGATTTCTGGTTGGACGAGCGCGGTCAGGACCGCCCTCGCTGGAAGCCGCCCCGTCATGTGCCGGACGCGAAGCAGGAGAAGCTCTCGCCCGACCTGGCGCATCAGCCGTCGCTGGCCTATGTTCCGTATCTGGTCACGGGCGATCACTATTACCTCGAAGAAGCCTACTTCTGGGCGAACTACTGCCTGCTGGCCAGTTGGCCGCATCCGCGCGACAAGTCCCGCGGGCTGTTGGCTGACCAGATTCGCGGAGACGCGTGGGCTCTGCGCAACATGGGCGACGCCGCCTGGGTGGCGACGGACGGCGACCCGGAGCAGGCCTATTTTGAGGAGAAGATTCGCAACAACCTCGCTCATCGCACCGCCGTGATGTACGGGCCGCCCGAGTTCAACCGCCTCGGCGCCTGGGGCCTGCGCACGGTCGAGGACGCGCGGATCCAGAACCCGGCCAACCCGCGTTGGATCATCACCGCGCCTTGGGAGGAAGACTATCTGCTGTGGAGCCTGCATCACCTGTGCGAACTCGGCTGGCACGACGCGGCCCGGCCGCGGGATTTCTTGCTGCGTCTGCGAGTAGGAATGCTGCTGCACGCTCCTGACTTCGATCCGCGCCTCGCCACGCCGTACCGGATGGTCGTCGGCGAAAAGGGACCGGATGGCCGACCCGTTGTCTACGACGACTGGAAGGTCCTGGGGCGCGAGAACGCCAAGTTGAGCAAACCGGACGTGCCCAACTACGGCAACAGCTACGCCTACAGCGCGCGGGCCGCGCTGGTGTGCGGTGTCGACGCGGGATTCCCCGGCGCTTCCGAGGCGCTAAGCGTGTTGGAGGGGATGCTTCCTGACAACCGCGACGTCATGGCCCGCGAGCCTTTCTGGGCCATCGTGCCGCGTTCTGCGCCAGCGATGCCGCCGTCTGCGGCATCAGCGTGTTCCAGACGATGACACTGGAACCGCTGGGCGAAGGCCTGCTGGAGGACGGTGTCGGGGTGTGGTACGGGCGTCGGTGTGTGGCTTGTCGGTCAGATTCCCCCCGAGTTGACACCTGTTCAATTGTTACCCTGTTTCCTCTATAACAGCAAGTTCTGGGTAAAAGGCGAACGCACCTTCACCAATTCCGAAGGAATTGACGAGAGCCGCCTGCAGCCCTAACCAGACTCGAAATCCGAGACAATTGCCGTACAGAGATCCGCGGTCTCTTTTCATTTGCTGTCCAATGCTGGTTCGACAGCCAATTCAGGGAGACAGCGAATAGGTTGCCCCAGTGATAAGTGATGAAAGGAGCCCCCGCATGCGTCCCCTGTTTCTGAGTACCGTCTTGAGTTTTCTTGTTGTCGTGGCGGTGCCTGCAGCACGTTCTTCGGAGTCCATCGTGCTGCAACCGCAGCCGGGCGCCATGCAGGTGACGGCGCGAGTCCCTGCGCTGGGCAATCAGACCTTCGCTCTGGGGATTCCCGAGACGATCGGGTGCCGCGAGGCGATGCTGGTCAACTTCCCGGAAACCAAGATCGACTGGCAGGGGCCGGACGAGCACGGTGTCGTGTCGTGCTCGTGGGGTCCGGGCGGACGGATCGCCTACACCTTGCGGCTGGTCCCCGCCGACGACTATATCGACGTGGAAATGACGATTCGCAACCACACCGAGTTCCTATGGCGAGACGTGTTCGCCTTCAACTGCATCAACCCGATCCAGGCGCGGACGTTTCAGGATTGGACGCTGCAGCGGACCTACATGAGCCGCGACGGAAAACCGTTCCGCATGTCGGAAACGACCCGCCTGCAAGGACACATGCCCACCGTCGGGTTCTATCTGCCCGAGCACGTGCGGACCGGCGAGGAATCGGTGTTCGTGCGCGGGTTCGGCGCTACGAGTCCCGATCGGACCGACGGTTCGTGGATCGTGACGCTCTCCGAGCCGACCGGTTCGTACATGGCGGCCACGGCGATGGAGGTCGCGTTCCTGTTCGACAACCTGGATCGCTGCTGCATCCACGCTGCGCCCAGCTTCGGCGACATCGGGCCGGGCGAGGCGAGCACGACGGTCAGCCGCTTCTACCTGGCTCGGGGCACGTTGGAAGACTTCCTGCAGCGTATGGAAGCCGACCGCATGGCACTAGCGGCGCGGCAGCGATGGGCGCGGCCGGCGCTGTCCGCAGAGCCTGCGAAACCGCACGGACGGATGGAACGGATGGCGCCCGACGAACTGGAACAGGTCTTGGCCGAGGCTCCGGTGGCGTTCGTCCCGTTGGGCACCTACGAGCATCACGGCTGGCACCTGCCGATCGGTTTCGACGGGATCAAGGCGCACGGCCTGTGCTGGCGCGTCGCGCAGCGCACCGGTGGAGCGGTGCTGCCCACGTTCTTCTACGGCACGGGAGGCGGGCACGTCGGCTACAAGTGGACGTTGATGCTGCCCGAGGAGCAGATCGCGCCGCTGATCGCCGCCACCCTGGACCATTTGGCCCAGCAGGGGTTCAAGGTCGTGGTGCTGCTGACCGGCCACTATCCGCGCGAGCAGGTGAACATGGTCCATCGGCTGGCGCAGGAAGCGCAGTCGCGTCATCCGGGCGTGCGGTTCATCGGGCTGACCGAGCCGGAGGTGACCACGGCCGAACCGGGCGACGCGTACGGCGGCGACCACGCGGCCAAGTATGAAACCAGTATCGCCCTGGCTCTGGACCCCGCCTGGGTGCAAGTCGATCGCCTGACACCCGGGCGCGATCCGGAGCAGGTCACGTTGACCGACACGCCGCGCAAGGACGCCTCGACGCACGATCCGACCCATCCGCTGTACGCCATCCACGGCCAGGACCCCCGCCAGAAAGCCTCGAAGGAACTCGGCGAAAAACTGGTCCACGAAATCGTCACTCGACTGGCCGAAAAGGTGACCCGGGCGTTGGGCGAAAGCGTCAAGCTGCCGAAGGCTAACGCAAACGGCACTTGAAAAACCACGGAGGATGACACGATCGGCGACGAAATCCGGCCTGGAAGGCCCGATTGAAGTCGCATGGTTTGAAGTACTATGCCGCACTGGGCGATCACGAGTTGGGTGACAATCCGTGGCGGTATCCCGATGCGTTGGCCCATGTGGCAGCCTCAAAGCAGGCTTTCCGCGAGTACCTGAACATGCCGCAAAACAGTCCCGATCACATGCGAGGCACGGCCTTTTACTGGACGCACGGCAACGTGCTGTTCCTGACTGTCGATGTATTCGAACCAGGCCAGAGCGATCAAGGCATCATTCGCCCCGACGTCACCGGCGCGCAATTGGCGTGGATGGAGCAAGTGATCCAGACCCACCCGAACGCCGATCAGGTGATTGTCATGGGCCACGCGACGGTGCTCGGCCCCGTACGGCAATGGTCCAGCAGCGGTCTGATGGTCACGGGCGGGCGCGAATCGGAATTCTGGCAAGCCATGTCCCGGTGGAAGCTACCAGAATACGAGACATCGACGGAAAGAGCACGTCCCGTATTCAGCGAGAACTTCAAACCCTTGCCCCGAATTCATCTGGACGGACAAGTGGACAATCATTGACGCGACATTCAGCCCGACAGGAGGCGTACGTTGGAGGTTCGTTTTTGCTGGCTTACGCGCGAACTGACGGTCGGGGCCGTCCGCAACTGGAGCCGCACGGTGCTCGAGTGGCGAGTGGTTCAGGTTACGTGGCCACGGACGCGCGGCCATCTCGGACGACGGTGATCCCCGACGCTCGCCGTCGGGAGATTCAGGATAGATGGCTGAGATGGTGATACCGCCAATTCGCCTGAAGTACTCGCCGACGAGCGGCGAGGATCAAAGCTTGCGTTCTGTGAGTTGCCCTCGTGGCCAGTTTTCCTCAATCACTCGACGGCAAGCGTCGAGGATGCCTGTCGGCAGCAACCCTTGTGCCGAACAATATTGCGCCTGTCCCCCTTTCTGCAGACCGGGGACGGTGGCCTGGCGGACCTCCCGGCTTCCCCTGGCCTCGCCGCGATGGTCGTTTGCGACGCCGCTGGTGATCGAGGTGCAAGGCGCCCGGCAGTTCGTCTCGCCGGCAGCCCAGATGGTCTGCAGTTACGATCCGGCGACCGGTCAGGAGCTGTGGCGGGTCCGCTACCCCAACAAGTGGTCGATCGTGCCGCGGCCCGTCTTCTCGCACGGCCTGGTCTTCGTCTGCACCGGCTACGACGGCCCCGCCGAATTGCTGGCGATCGGCCGACGGGGTCCGGCGACGTGACCGATTCGCATCTCGCCTGGCGGACCAGCAGCCACATCCCGCACACCCCGTCGCCGCTGGTCGTGGGAAACGAGATGTTCCAAGTCCGGAGCGCGACTCAATCTTGCCGCCGAAGAACAACTGCCCCCAAGCGGCCCGGGCTCAAACGCCAAGACAAATCTCTGTCCGTAGAATTGTCACTCTCCGTGCTGGCGGAAGTGGTAGGCGCTGCCGTAGCGGGTGGTCTTGTGGGGTTCGAGCTTGCCGTCCCGTCCCGCGTCGGCGGTTTGGGCCAGCAGTTCGTCTACGTCGTCGCCCGTGATCGGCTGGAAGTTCTGCGCCATCGCCAGATCCTGGCGCAGGTTCTCGTGCGACTTGATGCCGCACATCAGGCTGGTGATAGGCAGCGAGAGTGCGAACCGTCGGCAGACTTCGGCCGGCAGATTCAACTCGCGTGGGATGATGCCGTTGGACAGGGACTTCATGCCCAACACGGCGATCTGGCGATCGACGCACTGCGGCAGCACGAGCTTCTGGAAGCTGCGGTAGTGAGCGTCCAAGACGCTGATCGGCATTTGGACCGTGTCCCAGGCAAAGGGTGTGGCGAGCATCTTGAGTTGGTGCGAGGGGTCTTTATGGCCGGTGAAACCGATGAACCGCACCTTGCCGGCCGTGCGCGCTTCCTCGGCCGCCCGCAGCGCGCCGCGCTCGTACAGCCACTGCGAGTCGATATCCCAGTTGATTTCGTGGAACTGCCAGAGGTCGATCACATCGGTCCGCAGTCGCCGTAGGCTCTCGTCCAGTTGCTGCTTGGCGCCCTCGTAGTCGCGGGCGCAGACCTTGGTCATGAGGAACACCTGCTGGCGGCGGCCGCCGGTTGCCAGGGCCTTGCCCATGTACTCTTCGCTGCGCCCCTGATTGTAATCCCACGAGTTATCGAAGAACCGCATTCCCCCGTCGATCGCTTCGTGCATCAGGGAGATCGCCAACGGTTCCTCGATCGTGCCGATGTGATACCCTCCCAGGCCGACGATCGACACCTGCTGGCCCGACTTGCCGAGCGGCCGGGTGGGGATGCCGCCGGGCGACGTCTGCTGTCCGGCGAGGATTTCGGAGCCGAACCCCGCGGCGGTGACCGTGGCGACCGCTGCTTGCAGGAACCTGCGACGATGAAGACTGTTCATGCTGTTTCTCCCGGAAAACCCTGCGACCTCGGCGGCGGGCAGGACGACTCCCGCGATGCCCTGACATCAGGATGGCAGGCGAACAGCGTCGCGTCAAGAAGCCAGAGCGTCTTCCCAGGAATCAGGGTGCCACCTGGACGGGTCCCAGGACATGCCAACCTCGCACGGTCTGTCCTTCGACCGCCAAGCGGATCCAGGGAGAGGCGGCCTGCCGGTCCTGAAACAAGCCGACGGCCAGCCGATACGAGCCGGGAGGCGTGCCGACAAAACCCAGCGTGAGCGTCTCGGACACGGTCTTGTCGGACGTCCAGAGCTTCGGGTCGCACTCCGGCGGCCAGCACGTTGCTGCCACGCGGCCCTCTGCGTCCAGCAAGCCAAGGGCCACGAGGCACGGCACATAGATCGGCGCAACTCCCGCATTGTGCCACTGGAACGTCGCCGTGGCCGGCGTCGTCCGCGACAGAGTCCGGGGATAGCACGCCTCCTCGAGCACGAAATGGTAGCCCATGCGATTGGCCAGCCGGCGGATCAAATCGGCTTCTGCGTTCAGCAGCTCGAGCCCCGATCGTCCGCCGCGGCTGAGGTCGATGTAGCTGGGCTTGCCGATCTCGACGCAGTCCTCCAGCTTGTGCCCGTAACCCTTGCGGTTCTCCTTGTCGCGTCCGAACCACCAGCCCTGTTCTTTCAGGAATTCATAGGGACCAAACAGCTCGAACACCGCCGGGGCGATTCCCAACGCCCGCAAGGTCTCGCTGCCATCGCTGTTGCCGCAGATGCCATCGCGCCGCGCCACGCAGCGTTTCTCCTGGACGGCCCAATCGTAGACGGCGACGTGGGGACTTCGCTGGTTCTCACAAGAAAGACAGAGCGGCGTTTTCTGAAAGGCATCCAGATGCAATTGAATGTGGTGCCGGAATTCTTCGGTCGAGATCGGCTCGCCGCCGAAGGGGTACATGTGGCCTTCGCCCCAGTTTCCGTAGGATCGCATATCCAGGAAGGCGATCCGCGTATCGCCGTCGAAGCGACGGCCCATGGCGGCGAGGAAGTTGCCCAGCTTGGCCAGAAACACCGGATCGTTGAAGGTGGGTACGACTTTCACGCCGAGCGTCCCGGTCGTGCGCAATTTCGCTTCCTTCAACTCGACGATGCGTCGAGGCGATCCCGCGTCGAAGACCCATTTCGGCGTCGAGTAGCCGTCCGACTTGGCCGTGTGCGAATTCAGGCACATCACGCCGAATGCCGCCTGCTTGCCGAGTTGCTGCCACCCCGCCAGAAACGACTCGACCGGCTCCCAGTCGAAACGGCCCTCCTCGGGCTCCAGATCGGCCCACTCGAACCGCCGATACCCCAGGTTGGATACCGCGTGCAACCGCTGGTCATGTCCGGCGGCATTGCCGTACAACACCCAGCCTTTGCCGGGATTGATCACGACATCGCGAGATGGCGCCGGAACAACACGCACCATTTGGCTGCCGTCTTGCGCGGAAACGGAACCAGCTATCCCGAGGACAGCGAAGATCATCCACACGTTCTGTCGAAGCATCGCTCTGGCCTCCTTTTCTGTGAAACAGGACACGGTAGAAAACCACTTCAACTTGCCGCGGCGATAAACCAATTCATAAACGGCCTCGAATTCCTGCGGAAGCTCGCCGTAAGCCAGGCCGTTGGCAAACATGAAGACCGCCAGAAACAGCAGGCCACGTCGCATGACAATTCTCCTGGGATTTCCTGCACTTCGTTGCCGGTTCTAGAACCGGTCGAATCATTGAGTTTAAGCGTTGAAGCAACGAACCATAAGAGGCTAGCCGTATCCGCTCGCCGGGTCCACGGCGGTTCGGCGGATCCCGTTCCCGCCCGACCGGCGAGCCCAGATCGCTCGTTGGAACACGCTCCGTGGGGGTCGAATCGCCCGTCGCGGCCCACGGGAATCCGTTGTTTCGTCGCGGAATCTCGCGGTTTTCGGCTGGTCGCGTCGGCCTCGCCTGGTCTGTGGTTCTGACGCAAGCTTTGATTCGCTCGTGACTTACGCCGCACGGGGAAAGATTCTTTTCTTCTTGGCCCGAGGCTTGCTATCATCTGAACGACCATTGCGGTAGGAGCTTTGGTTCCATTCACGCCTCACCGCTGCGGAGGAAACCGAATGTCTGTTGAAAGCACCGAAATCCATCGCTCGCAATTCATGCGGGACGTCATGGCGGAGACGCCGGACGGCGAGCGGATCGTGCATTGCCTGCAGTGCGGCAGTTGCGGCGGGTCGTGCCCTAACGGCCCGGAAATGACGTACACGCCTCGCGCGATTTTTGCCATGATCGCCGCCAACCGCCGCGACGACGTGTTGGCGTCCAACACCATGTGGTGCTGCGTGTCTTGCTATTTCTGTACCGCCCGTTGTCCGCAAGAGATCCCCATCACGGAAACCATGTATACGCTCAAGCGGATGGCGATTCGCGAGGGCAAGGCGACCGAAGGCGACGCGCCGGCTCTGGCCCGCACCTTCACCGGCTTTGTGGACAAGTACGGCCGGGCGTTTGAATTGGGTATCGCGACGCGGTACCTGATGCTGAACAAACCCATGAGCATGCTCAAGGGCATGGGCATGGGCATGGGCATGTTCGCCCGCGGTCGACTGTCGTTGCGGCCCACGAAGATTCGCCAGACGGCCCAGTTGCAGGCGATTATCAGTAAGGCTCGAGAACTTGGAAAACCCGAAAAACGAAGCGGAGGTGCGTCGTGAAATACGCGTACTATCCCGGTTGTTCGCTGGAAGTCAACAGCGCCGCTTATGACATATCTGTCCGAGCGGTGATGGAGAAGGTCGGGCTTCAGCTGGACGAACTGGACGATTGGAACTGTTGTGGCGCGACGGAGTATTTTACTCAGGACGAGCTGGTGGCGACCAGCGTGATCGCCCGCAACCTGGCGCTGGTCGACAAGGGCCATGATCAGTTAGTGGCTCCGTGTGCTGCGTGTTACTTGAACCTGAAGAAGGTCGACAAGTTGATGTGCGAGCACAAGGACATGAACGCCAAGATCAATCAAGCGTTGGCTGCCGGCGGCTTGAAATACCAGGCGGGCCGGGTCCGCGTGCGTCACTTGCTGGACGTGATCTACCACGACGTCGGTGAGGCGGCTCTGAAGGCCAAGGTAGTCCAGCCGCTGACCGGGTTGCGCGTGGCGCCGTATTATGGTTGCCAGGTGGTCCGGCCGCTGAACGGGTTCGACAACCCGGAATACCCCATGAAGATGGACGAGATGTTCATGTGGCTGGGGGCCGAAGTGGTGGATTATCCGGTCAAGTCGCATTGTTGCGGCGGCCACATGACGCAATTGAGCGAGGACATGGCGTTCGAGTTGATTCGGCGGTTGTTGCAGAGCGCCGACGACTACAAGGCGGACCTGATCCTGACGATGTGCCCGATGTGCCAGTTGAACATGGACGCCTATCAGGGCCGAGTCAACAACTACTTTAACACGAACTTCCACTTGCCGATCGTGTTCTTCACCCAATTGCTGGGCGTGGCCCTGGGCATCGACATGAAGAAACTGGGATTCGGCAAGGAATTGGTGACGGCCGAGCCGGTGATTCGGGCCAAGCTCGAAGGCCAAACGGCGGGGGCCAAGGCGTAGGGGGGCAGGCACGTCAGGCTTTCCAGCCTGACCGTCCGGCCTGGGTGGAATGAACTCCACCCTACTTTGAGAAACAGCCGGTCAGGCGCAGAAAAGTCTGACCTACGATTCCGCAAGCATTGGAGAACAACCATGGCCGAAAAAATCGGCGTCTACGTTTGTCACTGCGGCAGCAATATCGCCGGCAAGGTCGACGTGGAAGAAGTGGCGAAATGGGCCGGCCAGAACTGCGGGGATGTCTGCGTATCCCGAGATTACAAGTTCATGTGCTCGTCGCTCGGCCAGGCGATGATCGAGGAAGACATCAAGAAAGAGGGACTGACCCGCGTGGTCGTGGCCGCTTGCAGCCCCCACTTGCACGAAAAGACCTTTCGCCGGGCCTGTTCCAACGCGGGCCTGAATCCGTACTTGATGGAGATGACCAACGTCCGCGAGCACTGCTCGTGGGTGCATAAGGACCGGGCGGCGGCCACCGAGAAGACCAAGGCTCTGGTGGCGGCAGCCGTCGGGCGCGTCAAGTACCAGCAACCGCTGGAACCGTTCTACGTCGATGTGAACCGGGCCACGCTGGTCATCGGCGGCGGCATCGCCGGTTTGCAAGCCACGCTGGAACTGGCCGACGCCGGGTATCCGGTGTATTTGGTGGAGCGCGAGCCGTCGATCGGTGGCCACATGGCCCAATTCGACAAGACGTTTCCCACCTTGGACTGTTCGGCCTGTATCCTCACGCCCAAGATGTCCGAGGCGGGCCAGCACGAGAACGTCAAATTGCTGACGTATGCCGAACTGGAAGAAGTCACCGGCTCGGTGGGCAACTTCCATGTCAAGATTCGCCAGAAAGCGCGGCACGTCGATTACGACAAGTGTACGGGCTGCGGCATCTGCGTGGAAAAGTGCCCCCGCAAGGTTTTGGATACCGAGTTCGAGGCGGGCATGGGCAATCGCAAGGCGATCTACATGCCGTTCCCGCAAGCCGTGCCGCGGATCCCCGTGATCGACACGGAATCCTGCATTTGGTTCGAGCGGCAGAAGTGCCGGGCTTGCGAAAAGCTGTGCCCGACCGACGCCATCGCTTTCGACCAGCAGGACGAGATCATCGAGGTCAACGTCGGCAACATCATTATCGCCACGGGCTGGAAGCCGTTCGACTGCCAGACCATTCCGCAGTACGGCTATGGCCGGCTGGCCAACGTCTACACGAGTTTGGAGTTCGAGCGGTTGTGCAACGCGGCCGGGCCGACCAACGGCAAGATCGTGCTCCGCGACGGCAAGACCGAGCCCAAGTCGATCGCCATCATCCACTGTGTGGGCAGCCGCGACACGCGGCACAACCCGTACTGTTCGGGCATCTGCTGCATGGCTTCGCTGAAGTTCGGCCACCTGGTGCTGGAGAAGACCGAGGCCCAGGTGTACTCGTTCTACATCGACATGCGGACGAACCAGAAGAACTACGAAGAGTTCTACCAGCGGCTGTTGGGCGAAGGCATGCACTTCATCCGCGGCAAGGTCTCGGAAGTGACCGACGCGGCCCGTTTGCCGACCGAGCAGGGCAAGTTGATCGTGCAGTGCGAAGATACGCTGATCGGGCGGCAGCAGCGGTTCCCGGTGGACATGGTGATCCTGATGGGGGCCTTGGAGCCCCAGGCGGACGCTCGCGAACTGGGCTTGAAGTGCGGCATTTCCTGCAGCATGGACGGCTGGTACACCGAGCGGCATCCGAAGCTGGATCCGGTGGCCACGATGACCGACGGGATCTTCGTGGCGGGGGTGTGTCAGGGCCCGAAGGACATTCCGGCGTCGGTGGCCCAAGGGGCCGCGGCGGCGGCTCGCGTGTCGGGCATGATCACCAAGGGCAAGGTGATGATCGAGCCGGTGGTGGCCACGATCAACGAGGCCGGTTGCTCCGGCTGCAAGATCTGTAACAACATGTGTCCCTACAACGCCATCGAGTTCTTTGAGGATCGGGGCGTCAGCCACGTGATTACGGCGCTGTGCAAAGGTTGCGGCACGTGCGTATCGGCGTGTCCCGCCCAGGTCATCACGGGGGCGCATTTCAACAATCAACAGATTGACGCGGAAATCGAAGGCATTCTGTGGGATGCCATGCTGCCCGCCGACGAGGCGGCTGCCAAAGCGGAAACGGTGGCGGTTTAGAAGTCAAGCAGGTAGGATGGCTCTCCAGAGCCGTCCGGGGCGGGTCACCAGGCTCGTCCCACTTGGGCTGCGGCGGTGATGCCGCACAAGGGAGGATCAACATCGATGAGTCACGTAGACCCGAACTTTGAACCGAAGATCGTCGGGTTCTTCTGCAACTGGTGTTCGTACCGGGCGGCGGACCTCGCCGGCTCGGCGCGCATCACGCATGCCCCGAACGTTCGCACCATCCGCGTGATGTGCAGCGGCCGCGTCGATCCCATGTTCATCATGAAGGCCCTCTCGTTGGGCGCCGACGGCGTGTTGATCGCGGGCTGTCATCCCGGCGAGTGCCACTATATCGAACAGAACTACAAGGCCATGCGCCGCTTCCACATGCTGCGGCACACCTTGCGGGCGATGGGCGTCGAGGACCAGCGCGTCCAGCTGGTCTGGGCGTCCGCCGCCGAAGGCCAGCAGTTGGCCGACTCCATCGACAGGATGGTGGCGGAAGTCAAACAGCTGGGACCGCTAGGTTGGTCGCAGAACTGGGAAGAGAACGGCCAGCGGCTGAAGGCGTTGGAAGACATCGTTCACGAACATCAAGAGGCGATGGAGGTACCGGCATGAGTGAGTCAAACGGCAAAGGCAAGCTGGCCATCTACTGGGCGGCGTCCTGCGGCGGTTGCGAAATCTCGATCTTGGGTATCGACGACAAGATCCTGGACGTGGCCAAAGCGTTCGATCTCGTCATGTGCCCCTGCATCGCCGATGGCAAGGTGGCGGACATCGAGAAGATGGCCGACGGCGAAATCGACGTCTGCCTGTTCAACGGTGGCATTCGCACCAGCGAGCAGGAGTACATGGCCCAGCTGTTCCGCAAGAAATCCAAGGTACTGATCGCCTTCGGATCCTGTGCGACCGAAGGCTGCATCCCCGGCTTGGGCAATCTGCACACGCGCAAAGCGATCTTCGACAACTCGTACCAGGAAACGGCTTCGACGGAAAACCCGGAGCACATCCGGCCCCAGGCCGAGACGGTGGTCCCCGAGGGAACGCTGCATCTGCCCGTGTTTTACGACACGTTGAAGACGCTGGACCAGACGGTCAAAGTCGATTACTACCTGCCGGGTTGTCCGCCGGAATCGCCGCGGATCTGGGAAGCGATCCAAGCGATCGTCAGCGGCAAGCTGCCGCCGCCGGGCACGGTGATCGGCGCCAACACCACGGTCTGCGACTTCTGCCCGCGGACGCGGACCGAGAAGAAGATCAAGGCATTCAAGCGGACGTGGGAAGTTATCCCGGACGAGACGACGTGCTTGCTGGAACAGGGCCTGCTGTGTTGCGGCCTGGCGACCCGGGCGGGTTGCGGCGCCTTGTGTCCCCAGGTCAATTCGCCCTGCATCGGCTGTTACGGCCCGAACGAAGACGTCGAAGACTACGGTTCGCGGCTGTTCAGCGCCTTGGCCTCGGTGATCGATTCCCAGGACCCCAAGGAGATCGACGAGATCATCCAGAAAGGCATCCCGGACCCCGTCGGCACGTTCTACCGGTTCAGCCTGGCCGGCAGCCTGTTGCGGCGGGGCAAGCGGGAAGCGGTGAGTTAGGGGGGTGAGCCCCAGGAGGCGCGCACGAATAGTCGCATCTTGGTGGGTTCCGGGCGCCGAACGGAACCTGATGGGGGCAAGATTCTGCGAGGCTCACGGAGTCGCGTTCGGCGCCCGCGACCCACTTTGATTGCGACAAATTGCAGAGACGCCCCAGAGGTCGATGTTACCGCCAAGCGGAAGGAATAACCTATGAAACGCATTTCGATCGATCCCATCACGCGGCTCGAAGGTCACGGCAAGATCGACATCTTTCTGGACGACCAGGGAGACGTAGCCAACTGTTACCTGCAGATCCCCGAACTGCGCGGCTTCGAGAAGTTCTGCGAAGGCCGCTTGGTCGAGGACATGCCCAACTTGACGGCCCGCATTTGCGGCGTGTGCCCCGAGGCGCATCATATGGCGGCCACCAAGGCGCTGGACGGCGTGTTCCACGTCGATCCGCCGCCGGTGGCCAAGAAGCTGCGGGAGCTGTTCTACAGCATTTTCTTCGCCACCGATCACACGACCCATTTCTACGCCCTGGGCGGTCCCGATTTCGTGGTCGGACCCACCGCGCCAAAGGCCGAGCGGAATATCCTGGGCGTGATCAACAAGGTCGGGATGGAAATCGCCGGCAAGGTGCTCAAAATGCGCCGCGACGGTCATTACCTGATCAAAATGATGGGCGGCCGTGCGGTCCATCCCAACTGGGGTTTGCCGGGCGGGGTGAGTCGCGGGATCAACGAGACGCAGCGCCAGGAGATTGAAAAACTGGGCCGCGATGCGATCGAGTTCGCCAAGTTCTCGTTGCAGTTGTTCGCGGACGTGGTGCTGAAAAACTCTGAGTACGTCAACCTGATCAAGAGCGATGCCTATACCCACCAGGTCTATAATATGGGCACGGTGGACGCCAATAATCACGTCAATTTTTACGACGGCAAGATCCGGGTGGTCGGGCCGGACGGCAAGGAGAAATTCAAGTACGACGCCAAGGAGTATCGCGAGTACGTGGCCGAACGCGTCGAACCGTGGTCCTACCTCAAGTTCCCGTACTTGAAGAAGGTCGGCTGGAAAGGCTTTGCCGACGGACTCGATTCCGGCGTCTACCGGGCCACGCCGCTGTCGCGACTGAACGCCGCCGACGGCATGGCCACTCCCCTGGCCAACGCCGAGTACCAGAAGTTCTACGATGCGCTGGGCGGCAAGCCGGTGCAGCCGACGCTCGCCACGCACTGGGCGCGGTTGATCGAATTGCTGTACGCCACCGAGAACTGGGTACAGCTGGCGACCGATGCGGAGATTACCAGCAAGGAATACCGAGTGCTGCCGACCGAGACGCCGACCGAAGGCATCGGTTGTGTCGAGGCGCCGCGCGGCACGCTGACGCATCATTACGCCACGGACGAGCGAGGGATTGTGACCAAGGTCAATCTGATCGTGGGCACGACCAACAACAACGCGCCGATCTGCATGTCGGTCAAGAAAGCGGCCCAGGGCTTGATCAAAAAGGGCAATGTCACCGAGGGGCTGCTGAACATGGTCGAGATGGCCTTCCGGGCCTACGACCCGTGCTTCGGCTGCGCCACGCACAGCCTGCCCGGCCAGATGCCGCTGGAAGTCCGCCTCCGCGATCCGGAGGGCCAAGTGGTCGAGCGATTGACGCAGTACGTGGACCGATAAGCGGAGATTCCCAGCATTTGAGTTCCCAAGGCGATCTCGAACCGTGTCCGGCGCCAACTGGCGCGGCGGGCGGCAAGACCCTGATCATTGGATTGGGCAATCCGATCGTTTCCGACGACAGCGTGGGCTTGCGCGTCGCGGAACAGCTGAGACCCCTGTTGGCCGGACGCGCGGGCGTCGAGGTCACCGAGGACTGTTGGGGCGGGTTGCGGCTGATGGAGCGGATGATCGGTTTCGATCGGGCGATCGTGATCGACGCCATTTGCAGCGGCGCGCCGCCGGGAACGATTCACCATTTGACGACGGCCTCGATAGCGACCCAAAAGAGCGCCTCGGCGCACGATGTCAATCTGCCGACCGCGTTGGCCTTTGGCCGCCAAGCGGGTGCTCATTTGCCCGCGGACGCGGATGTCCACTTGATCGGCATCGAAGCACAGGATGTAATAAACTTCAGCGATCGGTGTACCCCGGCGGTCTCCGCTGCCATTGACCGCGCGGTCCAAGACGTGATTCAAGTACTCGATTCCATGCAAGGAGAGCAAGAGCGATGATTTCCCCCGAACAACTGCGGCGTTACCCGTACTTTGCAAACATCAGCGAAGAGGCTTTGAAGGAGGTCGCCATGATTTCCGACGAAGCGGCCGCCGCGACCGGCCAGACGGTGTTTGGCGAAGACGACCCAGCCGATGCGATGTACATCCTGGTGGACGGTGAAGTGGACCTCAAGTACACGCTGGGCGACGGCCAGCAGCGCGTGGTCGACACCATCGTGGCCGGCGAATTGCTCGTCTGGTCGGCTTTGGTCGAACCTTACCGCTGTATCTCGACCGGCGTGGCCCGCAAGCCTTGCAAACTGATCTCGATCAACGGCCGGAAACTGCGCGAGTTGTGCGAACAGAACAGCGACCTGGGCTACCGCATGATGATCTCCATCACCCAGTGCCTGGCCACGCGTCTGGAAGGTGCCCGCGTGCAACTGGCGACGACTTGAGTTCGATTCCAGGGGGGGGCCTTTTTCGGAGTCCATCATGCCGGTTCCCGGCGTGAGTGACTCCAAAATGGCGCGCGACGGACTGAAACAGCCCGCAACAACGCGGGCCGTGTTGCGATGCCTTCACCTGACCGCCTGTCGCTGTCCCGTCTCGGCCGCACGGTAGGCAGCGAAGACCGTCTCCAGCGCGTGGAGGCTGTCTCGCGAGGCCAGCGGCGGCTCGTCCAGTCCGGCCGCCGCTCGGACGCAAGCTCGTAGGAACGGGGAATATCCGCTGGCCCCTTCGAGATTCTCGACCCGGCGGACCTCCGGCTTCGGCTCGTCCTGACTGTACCAGGTCAACGGCGTCCCGCCGTGTCTTTGAATCTGCAACCACCCCCGGGAACCCCAGATCTTGATGTGCGAATGGTATCCCGTGTCGAGATAGTAGCCGGACGTCATGGTTCCGAAGGTTCCGTTGTCGAACCGGAACGCCAAGGCAGCCGAGTCCTCGACGTCCAGCGGCTGGCCGCCGACAACACCGCGGAATCCGCTCACCTCCGTGATCCGCGAGTTGGTCAGGAGCATCGCCAGATCGAGCCAGTGAATGCCCAGCCAGATCAGATGCCCGCCGCCCGCGCGGTCTTTGCGGGCGTACCAACTGGCGTGATACGCCGGCCGTGTGAGCCGGGTTTGATCGGCGACCAGATGCATTTCGAGGCCGTAGATCTTCCCGATTTTGCCTTCCTGGATTAGCCGCCTCGCTTCAAGCACCTCGGGGTTCAACCGGTTCGCCAGGGCCAGCATCAGGTGGCGTTGTTTCCGTTCCGCCAGGGCCGCGAGGCGGGCGAAATCCTCGATTCGGACGCAGGCCGGCTTTTCGGCCATCACGTGACAGTCCGCTTCCAGGGCCGCTGTGATGGCAGGCGGGGCCAGGCGGGCTTCCAGCGAGACCAGCGCCATGCCGGGCCGTTCCCGGTCCAGCATCGCCGCCGCGGAATCGTAGGTCGCGCTCAGCCTTTCCCCCAGACGCTCGCGGGCAGCCGAGACGATCTGGCCACTGGGATCGGCAAGGACAACGGATTCCACCTCGGGCGTCTCCGCCAGCGCCGCAAAATACAAGTCGAGATGAGCGCCCTCGGCGCTGGTGATGACTCCGACCTTGATTCGCTCGCGTCCCGCGTTCGCGTGTCCGGTGGCCGCCAAGACCGCCGTTCCCGCTCCCAGCGTTTTCAGAAATGTCCTACGGTTCGTCATCGGCTTGACCCCTCTCACGCGACATAGCTTCCGTAGCCCGAACGTCCAGTCGGCCAACACTCGTATCGCCCGCTTGCCATCGCGCAAGCCGACGAGTGCCCAGAGTGTACGGCGATCCGCCGAGCATGTCAAACTTTCCCGGAAGGCCGCAGGTGAGCGGCGGGGCAGGGAGGCCGCGAGTCACCGCGGAACCGGTGTCTGCTCCCGGACCGCCTGTACCGTCCGGAAACCGAGTTGGTGGCCGTCCTGGCTGCGGGGCAGACCTGCTTCGCAATTTGCTTCCACACCGCTTGCATTTCGGCGGGATTCATGCCTCAATGATCAAGGCGCGGGGCTTGCTCGCCGGGAACTCGAAATGGGCTCGATCGTGAGTGGATCGCGGGGAGTTCTCGGTGGTCAATTGCCGGGGGCCGGCGGACCACGCTGGCATGTGGCGGAATACTCAACAGAAAGGAAATGGTGTCGTGAGCAACAAAGTGGTGCTGACTGGTTGGATCGCGTTGGCGGCGCTGGCCGTTGGCGTGCAGGCTGCGGACAATACGCCGCCGGAAGGTTTTACGTCGCTGTTCAACGGCCGGGATTTTTCCGGCTGGAAAGTGCCCGAGGGCGACAACGGGCATTGGCAGGTGGTGGATGGCGTGATCGACTACGATGCCCTCAGCGAAGCCAAGGGCGACAAGAGCCTGTACACCGAAGCCGAGTTCGGCGACTTTGTGCTGCACGTGGACTGGCGCATCAAGGAGACGCCGTTCATCAATCCCAACGTGCCCTACATCCTGCCGGACGGCACGCACGCTCGGGATATTACGGGCAAACCGTTGAAGCTGGCGCTGCCCGATTCGGATTCCGGCATCTATTTGCGCGGCTCGGGAAAGAATCAAGTGAACATCTGGTGCTGGCCGATCGGTTCGGGCGAGTTCTACGGATATCGGATGGACGCCAAGATGCCGCCGGAGGTGCGTGCCGCGGTGACGCCGCGGACCCAGGCGGACAACCCCGTGGGAGAATGGAACCGGTTCGAGATCACGATCCGCGGCGACCGGGTCCAGGTGGTGTTGAACGGCAAGACGGTGATCCCGGACGCCCAACTGCCGGGCATCGCTCCGCGCGGCGCGCTGGCCCTGCAGCACCACGGCGCCATGCGCGACGGGCAATGGACCGGCCCGCCCAGCCTGGTTCAATTCAAGAACATCTACATCCAAGAACTGGTGGAACGTTAGACGCGACCGCCGAGTCGTCGCGGAAAGTGTTCCCGACCTTCGGAATTCGGTTTTTGGAGGGTTGTTTCAAATTTCAAATTTCAAATTTCAAATTTCAAATTTCAAATTTGAGATCTGAGATTTGAGATCTGAGATCTGAGATCTGAGATCTGCGTGTGGCGGCGAGGCCGCCTTGAACGCATCACCATCGAGGAACGACTGGCCCTCGTCCAGCCTCTGGAGTCTTGATCCATGCTTCCCCTTCGACGTCTTGGCCCCCTGCGTTTTTGTGCCGTTTCGACCGCTCTGGCGCTGGCGGGCTTGGACTGCTCGAACGTTCCCGGGCTGCACGCCAGCGAGGCTTTGACGCAATCGGGCGTGCAAGGCGGACTGGTCGTCGATTTGGTGACGCAGCGCGTGAGCTACATCGCCGGGGGCCAGACGGTTGCCGCCGATTTGCAGCGTCCGCTGAAGTCGATCACGCATGTGGGCTACGTCACGGACAACGCCCTGGTCGACTTTGCAGACGTCCAGATTCAAAGCGAAAAAAACAGGTGCCCAGGCTGTCGGTCGGGATCGATTTCCAGTTCGACGAGGCGAGCGATATCGAGGGCTGGGACTTGGCGTATTCAGTTTGTGCTTGTCAAACCCAATGCGTGTGATCCCGTTTTCATTCTCGATTCGCGGCGGCGCGATGTCCCGCCAAATCCTCGCCGCTTGCCGGCGAGATTGCTAGGCTACCCCTCTGGGAGCGGGGAGGCAAACTGTTCTCCCTCTTGGCCACCTAGCCTGAAACTCTCGCCCGGCAAGCGGGGAGGATCTTGGTTGGGGCGCGTGCAGCGTTGCTCTTGGCCACCTAGCCTGAAACTCTCGCCCGGCAAGCGGGGGGATCTTGGCTTGTAAATAGGCATGTGAGAACGGTCGAAATCAGGCGAAAACGTGACAAACTGAACACGCCAGCTGGGCCCCGTTTCGTTCTTCGAATCGGGTGAGCGTCTTCGGGCCAGTTCGCATCGTCGGATGGGGTCACTCTCTGGCAGCCTGCGCTACGTCAGCTCGGGGTAGCCGTAGCCTTCGCGTTTGGGGCTGTCGATGTACTGGTTGGCCTCGTCGTCGCCGGGGAATTCTTCTTTTTCCGGATCCCACTTGATGGGCCGGCCGAGCCAGCGGGCGATGTTGCCCAGATGGCACAGCGTGGCGACGCGATGGCCTTTCTCGATATCCATGATGGGGTCCTTGCGGGAACGCACACAGTCGTAGAAGTCCTGCATGTGGTTGTCGCTCTCGTAGACCCGCACGGCGTCGGCGGGCAGCGGGTCTTTATCGAGATCCTTCGGCTCGCATTCGTAGCCGTTGCGAAAGATCGTGATCTGGCCCCGCTCGCCGATGAAGGTCGCGCCGCCTCCCAAGCGGTTTTCGGTACTGCTCAGCGTCAACACCACATCGTTGGGATATCGATAGTGGACGATCGACCGGCTGGCGTGCTCGTCCCCTCGATCGCGTTTCTCCGGCTTGTCGTAGACCAGCGGCGCGAGCTTCTCCGCCGGTTCGACCCAGATCTCGACCGGGCCGCTGTCGTCCATCTGCAGCGCCCACTGGACCATGCTCAGGCCGTGGCACCCCCAGTTCACCAGCTCGCCGCCCGAATAAGGCCGGAACGACATCCAGCCCGGTCCGACGGCCGCTTTCTCCGTTGGCGTGGGCGGGAAGAACTCGCGTTGGTAAGGCACGCGAGACAGGTACAGGTCCAGATTGAAGGGCACCACCTCGTTCGGCCCGCACCAGCGTTCCCAATCGAGTCCCTCGGGGACCGACTGTTCCGGCAAACCGCATTCCCAGGGACTGGGATAGTTGTAGCCGATCACGGACTGGATCTTGCCAATCCGCCCGTTCAGGATCAACTCGACGGCTTTGCGCGTGGCCGGATGCGACCGCTGCTGTTCGCCGGTCTGGAACACGCGCTCGTACTTGCGCACCGCCTCGACCATCTTACGGCCTTCGCGGATCGTATGGCCCAGCGGCTGTTCGCCGTACATGTCCTTGCCGGCCTGGGCCGCGTGGATACAAGGCAGGTAGTGCCAGTGTTCGGGCGTGGCGTAAACGACCACTTCCACGTCTTTGTTGTCCAGTAGGGCCCGGTAGTCCTGATACGCCTGAGCACCATATTTTTCCGCCCATTGGTTGGCCCGTTCCAGGTTCACATCCGCCACGGCGACGATGCGGGCGTACTCCGGCGGCTTGCCCTGATCGCCTTTTCCGATGGTCAATTGCCCGTTCCGCCGGCCGCAACCGATGATGCCGACGCCGACCTGATCGCTGGGCGGCACTACCGGTGCAGGGCCCGGTTCGGGCGAGACTCGCGGCGTGGAACCGTTGCGGCAGGACAGGATCAGCGGCAGCGAGATTCCCGCCGCGGCGGCGCCGGTCACCTGTTTCAGCAAGCGGCGGCGAGTGATTTTCTTGGTGGTGGTCATGAAATTCTCCTAGAAGGGATAATCTGCAAATCAAGCCCTGTCCATCGCCAGGTACACCTTGCGGATGGCCCGGACGATGTCGGTGGTATCTTCGTCGGTAAAGCTGGGATCCATAATCACGCCGCCCAAGCGGCCGATGATGTCGATTGTCCGCGGACAGGACTCGGCTCCGTAGCGAATCGCCTGGCCCGCGGGACTGCGGAACGACGGCCAGTCGGGATGGATCGTCGCCTTGCTCTCGATCCGCTTGTCCGTCGGCAGAATGACCGACCCGCCCGGTCCCGAGGCGGAGATGTTCTCCGCGCGCAGGGCTCGCAGGAACCAATCGCGGCGCTGCCGGGTGCCCAGATCCAGGAACACCGTCACGCCCAAGTCGCCGTCTTGGTCGCCCGTCTTTCGCAGCTTCAAACCGGGCAGGTCGGCGATGCCCTCCCGCACTTTGCGGGCGTTGTGTCGCAGCCGTTGGCAGATCGTCGGCAGCTTCGTGACCTGGCCTTTGAGCACCGCTCCGGTAAATTCGTTCATGCGGAAGTTACAGGCGGCGAAGCCCGCCAGCAGACCGCCGCCGAGATTCTCCTGGTACGGCGAACGCAGGGAACTGACGTCATGGAATCGCAAGGCCCGCTCGAACAGCGTGGCGTCGTTGCTCGTGACGGCCCCGCCTTCGCCCGAGGTGATGGTCTTGCTGAGCTGGAAACTGTTGATGCCCATATCGCCGATCGAGCCGACGAACTTGCCTTTGTAGCGTCCGCCGCAACACTGGGCACAGTCCTCGATCACGCGGATCTTGTGCTTGCGGGCGATTTCCAGGATCGGGTCCAGATCGGCGGGAGTTCCCTGCAGATGCGAGGGCACGATCGCCTTGGTGCGCGGCGTGATGCGGTGCTCGATGTCCATCGGATCCATGGACAACGACTCGTCGATCTCCGTAAATACCGGCAGGCCGCCGGTCAGGATGACCGCATCGTAGTCGGCGTACCAGGTCCAGGCGGGGAGAATCACCTCGTCGCCGGGGCCGATTTCCAGGGCCGCCATGGCGGTGTACAAGGCCGTCGTCCCGGAGGTTACGCCCAGCGCGTACTTGACGCCGATGTGCTCCGCATACGCGTTCTCGAACTGCAGGACCTTCGAGTCGGCGTTCCACCAGCGGAACGGGTTTTTTGAGTTGAGCACGTCGAGGACTTCCTGTTTCTCGACGTCGTCGTAGAACTGGGGCCCGTACGGCTGCGAGCCCAGCGGGGTCTTTCGCACCGGCGTGCCGCCATCGACGGCCAGTTTCTTCGCAGCTTCGGCGGCGAAGCTGGTGGGAATCGCCTGCGATCCTGCCAGTAGGGTTGCGGCGCCGGCGGCGCCAACGGTCGCCATAAACTCGCGGCGGTTTTTCAGGGGTTGAAGCATCGGACGGTCCTTTTAGTGGGAGGGACTCGGATCGAGGCCCGCAAGCAAGGGATCCAGCGGGGGTTCTCAGGACGCCGGAGTCCGGCGTGGCATTCGGGTCACGCCGCGTAGTGCTGGGCCACTTTGCGGATCGCGGCGGCGATGTCCAGGATGTAGGCCTCTGTCATGTTTTCATGAATGGTCGCGCGGATCCCCGTTTCCAGAATGGCCTCCGCTTCGGGGCATTTGTGTTGGGTGAAGTCCATCGTGGTCAAGCCCATCTCTTTGACGGGCCAGCGACCGGCGAAGAAACCGTGGCTCTGGAACACGGCTTCGCCGTACAGCGGAACTTTGATGTACCCGCCCGACACGGATGCACCTTCGGCCAGCAGCGCCCGGGTGAACTCCGAGCGGTTGCAGCGGAAGGCTTCGGGGCGGATGCGGAACATATAGAACCAATAGACGGCGCGGTCCTCCGGATGCACCTGATGCGGGATCAGCCCGGGCAGATCGGCGATCTTTTCGGTCAGCAGATTGCCCAGAGCTGCGCGTTTGGCGGCGATGGCTTCCAACCGCGTGAGCTGGGCGGCGGCCACCGCCGCCTGCGGCTCGCTCATCCGATAGTTGGTGGCGAACACCTCGTGCCCGCCCCAGCGGACGCGATTGCCGCCTTTGTCGCCAAACTTCTGCAACAAGGGCCCGAACCGCTCGTCGCTGCTGCCGACCACGCCTCCGTCGCCGCAGGTCACGTGTTTCGAGTTCTGCAGCGAGAAACAGGCCAGGTGGCCCACGGTGCCGATCGGCCGACCACGGGACCGCGCTCCCCAGGCTTGGGCACAGTCTTCGATCAGCACAAGGTGATGGCGATCCGCCAAGGCTTTGAGCGCATCCAGATCGCACGGGTTGCCCGTCAGATGCACGGCGATGATGGCCTTGGTCTTGGGCGTAATCCGCCGCTCGACGTCCGCCACATCCAGGTTGTAGGTGCCCGCGCCCAAGTCGGCAAAGACCGGCACGGCTTGCTGATAGATCACTCCGATCACCGTGCCGATGTCGGTCACAGGCGACGTGATCACCTCGTCGCCCGGCCCGATCCCGGCCGCCGCCACGGCAATGTGGAGCGCCGCCGTGCCGGACGAACAGGTCTGGACGTACTTCACCGGACAGAACTCCTGGAACCGTTCGGTCAGCAGTTTGGTTTGCGGCCCCTGCCAGTAGAACAGTGTGTTCTGTTCGAGCATCTGTTCGAGCTGCTTCCGTTCCGCTTCGCCCCAGCGGCGTCCCGAACCGGCCGCCGCCTTGACGGCCTTGTCGCCGCCATGCATGGCCAGTTGCGAAGCGGGATTCGCAGCAGGCTGTTCGCCGGCTGCCGAAACCGCACCCGCCAACAACAGGCCCGAGGCGCCAGCGACAAACTCGCGCCGTGTTACAGAATTCGTGCCACTCATCTTCGCGTCCTCCCGAGATTCTCCAGCACAAGCACCAATCGGCATTCTACCGCGCAGCGCACGGCGATACCACGTTCCGTCAGCGGTGGGTCCAGTAATCGAAGACCAGCACCTTGTCCACGTGCGGTCCGACGAGTTGGACAAATTCCTGGTGGGCGGGGTGCGGCAGGTACGCGGCGCGGCCCGCTTCGTCGCGAAAGGTGACCAGGAATCCGTGCGTAAAGCCGTCCGCCTTGCCCTCGATGCTGACATCCGTGCCGTACTCGAAATCGACGATCGCGTCGATCTTGCCGGGCAGCGCGGCAAAGGTGTCCACAATCGCCTGGGTCTGCTCCGCCGTGGTATCGTCCTTGAACTTGAAGATCACGACGTGCCGCAACAGCTTGCCGTCCGCGGCGGTCGCCACGCCCAACGACTGCAGGACACAATCGGCGACGAAGCGGTTACCGGCATCGTTCAGATGGACGCCGTCGGTGGTCAAGACGCCTTTCTCCTGGTTGGCCTGATTGTGGGCCTTCAGGTAGGCCAGGAACCTGGCCCGCAGGTCCAGCAACTGGATGCCCGTCTGCTCGGCCACCTTGCGGCTGAGGGCCGAATATTCGTCCAGCATCTGGTCCGACGGGTTCGAGCCGTCCGTCTTTTCGCCGATCACGCTGGGCGTACAGAGGATCACGCGGGCCCCCGCCTCACGGCTGCGCTGGATCAAGTCGGCCAAGCCCGTTTCGAAATCCTCCTTCGGCGTGCCGGCGTTGCGGATCCAATGCCAGACGTCGTTGATCCCGATGTAGATCAGAACCACGGTAGGCTTCTTGTCCAGGACGTCGCGCTGCAGCCGTTTCTGGCAATCGGGGACCTTGTTGCCGCTGATGCCGGCGCCGATGACCTCGATGCCCAGGTCCGCATGGTGGCCAGCGATAGCCTGGCTGACGAGCGTTACGTAGCCCTTCTCGCGAACCCCGCCCGCCGTGATCGAGTCGCCCAGGAAGACGATTCGATCGCCTTGTTTCAGCGCCAGCTCAGCCGCTGGAGCGGGGCCGGTGGTCAAGCCCGTCAGCGCGGCGGCGATCAGTAGGGCAGTCAGGGTGAGGGCATGAATGCGTTTCATGGTGGTCGTCTCCTGGTGGGGAAAGGGGAGGGAAAGATGGAAACATGTCAAGAAAGCGTCGCACATGCGAAGCGGTTCGGCAAGAGGGAGCGCGACAGGATCGCGATCGTTGCCCGCGATCGTTGCGCATCGTCTCCGCCGAGCTTGCGGGCGGGCGCGACATCTTGGCGGGCGCGATCCGATTGACGGCGACCGCTGGCCGGCCTACGATGTCTGCAACGCTTTTCCTCTCGATGGATGGATCCTCCGTGCGCCGCCACTTGAAACTCGCGATTGGACTCGCTCTGCTGCCGTTGCTTCTGCTGGCGGTTGCGGCCCTGGTGCTGTACCGCGGCACGCAGCATGTGCCCGAGTTTTACCGGCAGACGCTGGCGCCCGCCGCCTCGCCGCAACAGCAGATCGAGGCTGGCGACAATTTCGAGCGGCAAGTTCTGGAACTGCACAACGCGACGGCCAAGCCGGGCCGTTGGGATGCGGAGTTCACGGACGAGCAAGTCAACGCCTGGCTGGCCGCCTTCCTGCCGAGAAATCATCCCCACGCGCTGCCTGCAGATGTCCGCGAGCCGCGGGTCAAGTTGAGCCCGCGATCGGCCCAGGTCGCTTGGCGTCAGCGGCACGGATGGTTGGAGACCGTGATCTCGTTACAGGCCGACGTCTACCTGACCGATCAGCCCAACCAGATCGCCATCCAGGTGCGCGCGGTTCGCGCCGGTTGGGTGCCGCTGCCGCTGGCTGAGATTGTCGACGGAGTGTCCACTGCGGCACGCGACGGTGGTCTCGATCTGACGTGGAGTCAACACGAAGGCGATCCCGTCGCCCTGCTGCGGGTCCCGGTGCGCCATCCGCAATATGAACACCGCGAGCTGCACCTGGATACGCTGGAATTGGAAGACGGGAAATTGCGATTGTCTGGACTCACCGAACGGAGCAGCTAGCCTGGGTGATGGTTCGCACACGGCGTCGCACCGGCTGCCAGCCGGTGTGAAATGGGAAGATGGGCAGAATTCCCCTGCCACATCACAGGATCAGCGCGGCCAGGCTGAAATAGAACAGCAGCGTAGCGATATCCGTCAGGGCCAGGGTCATCGGGCCCGCGGCGATCTTGGGGTCCAACCGCAGCGCGTGCAGCAGGGCGGGGACGGTCAGCCCGAACGCGCAGGCTGCGATCAGGGACAGAAAGATCCCGCCGCCGATCGCCACGCCGGCCCAGCCTGTCCCGCGCCAGATCCAGACCACCAGGCCGACCGTCAAGCCGCACGCCGCCCCCAGACAACCCGCCGTGCGGACTTCGCGCCACAGACTCTGGAAGTACCACCGCCGCGTGGGCGAGGTGGCGCGCAACGCCTGGATGGTCACGGTCATCGACTGGATGCTGACGCTTTCGCCCAGTCCCAGGACCAGCGTCAGGAAAAAGGCCAGCACCAGGCTGCTGCGCAAGGTGACCTCGTAGACGCTGGTCAGCATCGCGCACAGCGTGCCGCTGGCGATCGTGGCCAGCAGCCAGGGAAAGCGGTAGCGAAAGGCGGTCAGCGGCGAAGCGTCGCGAACCTGAGCCAGACGAAACCCCATCGCCTCGAAGATCGCGTCGGACTGCTCCCGTTCGGCGATGTCGAACACCTCGTCCGTGAACACTCCGATCTCGGCCGTGCCGATCAGGTGCCGCTGGTCATTCACGACCGGAAATGCGAGGAACTTGTACATCAAAAAGAACTCACAAGCATCGAGGACGGTCGCCGTGTCGGGAATGGCGACCACGCTGCCGATCATGATTTCGGACAGGGGCTTGTCCAGGTCGGCCGTCAGCAGGCGGCGCGTGGGCACCACTCCCGCCAACCGACCTTCGTCGTCCACCACGTAGAAATAGATGATCCGCTCGCCGACCCCGTCCTGGCGAATCGTCGCCAACGCCTGCTGGACCGACATGTCGTGGCGCAACGCCGAGAAGTCCTTGCGGGTGTGCGCCGTAATCAGGTCGTGCAGGTGCATCGAACGCAGGGTCGCTGTCACATCGCCATCCTGTGCGGGAAAAAAGTCCTTGAGGAAAAACCACCGACGTGTACGATAAGCGGTTGGGGCGCGCGCAGCAAGGCACCACCGCGAGGTAAAGTGCGGAAACGGTGACGCTGGAGTCTTTCACCGCGCAATTGCCGTTAGCCGAGCAGCTTTGCGCCGCGAGATCGCGGATGCTCGAACCCCAAGTGGCAAGTGCGTACCAACCGCCTGCGGAAAACGTCGGGGGGACTCTCCGAACCTGCCGGGCAGATCACGCTTCTTGGATCACCTCCCAGCCCAGCGCGTCGGCCAGCGCAAAGATGGGCTCCTTCAGATCGCCGTAAAAAGTCACGCGGTGCCAGCCCCAGCGGTCCCATTGGCGGAACAGCTTTTCCATGTCGCCCACCGGCTCGCCAGCCAGTTTGGTGCGACAGGCGCGATCCTCCGGAATGTTGTCCACCGCTTTGGCCTGATGGAACAGGATCTGTTTGCGGTCCGGGGCGAATTCGAGCGTGGTGGTCATGTAGCCGACCGGCAGGACCGAGCGGACCGAAGCGCCCTGGCGGTCTTCCGAGTGCGTGAGAATCTCGAACGGATTGGCCGGACCCTGGGGGCCGAACGGCTTGTTGGCCGCGACACAATGGGCGTAGATGATCTGGTTGGTGGACGTATCGATGACCGGATCGGAGATGTAACCCGGGCGGCCGTTCGTCAAGGTCGTCACCATGGCCATGGTGAACGTCGAGCGGGTATCGCATTCGCAGGCGCCGATGAGCCCTTCGTTGAGCAGTTCGTGGAAGCCGAGGCACGGATACGCATGAATGTGGCCGCCGTAGAAGCCGCCCAGGCAGTTCATCGTGATGGCGATGGCGCCGTGCTTCTTCATGACCGCTTTTTGAGCGAGGTACATGGCGGCCGAGCGGATGATCGTTTCCTGGTCGACATCCTTTACCAGCTTGGCACTGTCCTGCCAACGCTGGGCGATTTCGCGCGATTGATCCTTGTCGGCGGCCTCCCAGGCCGCGTTCACTTCGGCGAACGGGATGTTGACGCACTCGATCCCGGCGGTCTGGTCAGCGAATTTCGTGAGATCGAGCCAGCCCTTCTCGACAGCCAGGATCTTCGCCCCTTTGACTTTTTCCAGGCAATCGGAAATCGAGAGCAGGTCGACGTCGTCCGGCTTGCACTGCATCTCGTCGGGCTTCTTCGTACGGTCCTGCCGCACCTTGGCCGTCGCCGCGGCGAACTGGGCGACGGTTCCGCCTTTTCGAACCACCTCGAAGCATTGCGCGGCGGCGACGAGATCTTCCAGTCGCTGCGACGCGACGAATCCGTAGTTCTCCGCACCGGCGCGCAGGAAGCCGGCGTTGTACACCAGGAAGCCGCCGCTGCCGGCATACAGAAAATCGGCATAGATGACCGGCTTGCCGGTGGGAACGACCGTCTGGATCACGCGGTTCCAACAGTTCATCTGGACGACGATATAACCGTCGATGCCCGCCGCCGCATCGGCCTCGACAATCGTTTTCGCCTGCTCCGGGCCGGTCGCCGTGGCCGCGACGAACTCAATCTCCGGGCAGCCCTGCTGCAACGCCGCGGTGGTCTGCTGCATGATGGGCCGGAAATCGAAGCCGACGTTCGGCCAATCGGGCCCGGGCTGGACGTCGGCATGAAGGGAATAAATGATCTTCACGCGAAACTTCTCGCCCGCTTGAAAAGCCCGGACCGGGGCGGCAGCGGACAGGGTGCCGAGTACCCCGGCACACGCGAGCCCACAGCCTGTGGCGGCCAAGAAGTCGCGTCGCGACATGGAACAGCAACTGCAACCGGAAGAGCTGGAAAACGGTCTCATCGCATGATCCTCTCTCGTCGGAAACCGGACATGGTTCTCGGAAACACTCCGAGAGTTTCTGCCCTCAAGGCAATCTTATCTAGCGCTAACACGTTGAACGCGTCTTGTCAATGCCACCGGCTGGCCCGAGTGGCTTATGCCGGCGGCAGCTACGAGGTAACCAACTCGACCATCCAACCCGGCTCGGGTGAACTGCTGGCCGAGACGGCGGTGCGTTTGCTGCGCGACGCCGCCTCGGGTTCAAAACCCTAATTGGCTGCGAAGAATCGTGGCCGAGTGGACGGCCTGACCGTCGATATCGACGATTTCACAGCGGACTTCGGGATCGGTTTTGGTGGTGTCGAAGTGCAGCATGCCGACGGAGCACGTTTTGTTGTAGCCGAACACCAGGCCGGGAGTCTTCACGACGGGGTGCGTGTGGCGATTGGTCAGCCGCGAGCTTTCAAATTCGTACAGATCGTAGCCGTTCTCGCGTTGCGTGATCCGCAGGTCCGAGCGATGCCGGTCGGCGGCGATCAGCACCACGCCCTCGATCCGCTGCTGTTCGATGAATTGGAAGATCTCCTCGCGCTCTTCGGGAAAACCGTCCCAAGGGTCTTTGCTTCCCGGCTTGACCCCCTCGGTCCACGGCACGGGCGAGGCCAGCACTTTGAACGTCCCGCGGGAGTTCTTCAAGGTCTCCAGCAGCCAAGCCTTTTGCACCGGCCCCAGCATACTGGGCGTGCCGGACCGGCTGCGATAGTAGCGGCCATCGAGCAGGATGAAGTGGACGTCGCCGATCGTGAAATCGAACCAACACCCCGGCTGGGCTTCGCCGCCGCCGTAGGCGGGATTGTTCCAGTTCTGCTGAAACCGCCGCCACACGTCGCGTTTCCAAGCCGGCCGGTCGACCTCGTGACCGGGAATGCAATCGTCCGTCCCGAAATCGTGGTCGTCGTAGATCGCATAGACGGCGGTGCGCGCCGTCAGCGCCCGCCATTCGGGCCGCGATTGCCGCCGATAGTAGCAGTAGTGCTGCGTCCAGGGCTGCGTGGGATCGTCGATGTAAACGTTATCGCCCAGCATGACCAGCGCGTGCGGCGCGCGGTGGCGGATGGTATCCCACATCCGTTCGTGCTCGGGCACATAGCCGGCGCCGCCGCCAAAGGCGATTGTGAAACTCGCAGCCTGATCCTGCGGCGGAGAGGTCCGAAACTGCGGTGGCGGATCGAGCATCGGTTTGCCGTCCACCAGCACCTGATACGCATACCTGGTCTGCGCTTTCAGACCGGCGACTTGCACAATGGTGGTGTAGTCCAGTTCGGCCGTCGTTTGAGAATCGCTGCTGATTTCGACCGCATCGTCTTCCTCGGTGGCGCGGACGATCACGCGGACGGGCATGGCGCGGGCGGTGCGCACCCACACGGCCGCCGAGCGATCGGTGACGCATCCCAGCAGCGGGCCATGCAGCAACGCCGACGCCTGGTCGTCCGCCCACTGGCGGAACTCGGGACGGGCGGTCAGTGATGCAAAGGCATCGCGCGGCCCGGCCACGAAACGCTCGATGGGCAAACCGGCTTGCACGGCACCGCGAGCCGCCGTCAACGCCTCGTCCGGCTGGTCGCGCAGCGCAGAGAGCCAGGATTTCAGATACCGCGTCTCCGGATCGTCGGCGACCGGTTCCAGCATCGCCTCTGCCTCCTGGAGATCTCCCGCGGCGATCTTCCGCACCGAGTTTCGATGCACATCGTGCTGAGCCGCTGTGGGCCCGACGGCGAACAGCAGCAGCGCTCCGGCCCAGCAGCCAAGGCGGGGGCGAAAGTGGTTGGGCATGAAACGGTTGAATCTCTGGGAGACCGAGGTTCGCTGCGCCACGAGTTTTCTCCTTACGGGTTCATGCTTGGGCGTTGCCTGCATGGTGTCGGAATCTTCGAAGACTCGCGTCCGGCGGCCGCGAGCCACCGCAGGCGGCTACACCTGATCCGGAACCACGTACGGCTCGCGGTACTCGCGTTTCAAGTACTTGTCCGCTTCCGGATCGTTGACGAACCGCTCGGTCTGCGGATCGAAATGGACGCTGCGGCCGAGCTTCTGCGAGATCTTGGCCAAGTGGCAGACGGTTGCTGACTTGTGGCCTTCCTCGATGTCGGCGGTCAAGTCCTCGTGCTTGCCGCTGCGAATCGCGGCGAGCCAGTTTTGAAAGTGCGGGACGCTCTCGTTGGCCCAGTTGAAATCGGCGCTAGCGGTCTGGCTGGGTCCCGGCTCGTTCTTGGGGCCCAGGAACGTATAGTAGCTGACGTAGTCGGGAATGATCATGTAGCCTTCGCTGCCGAAGAAAATCTCGCCGACGCACTGGTTGGCTGCCATGAACGGGTACTTGTCCCGCATCTCCGCTTCGCTGTTGGTGTACCCATGGCGATTCTCGACGGTCACCAAGGCGTTGTTGTCCGCCCAGCGGCACAGGAAAGCCAGCGTGTTGGGCGTGTCCGCGTCGTCCGTGTCGCCCGGCACGTAGCGGTCGCCCAGGCACATCACCGTGACGGGGTGCGAGTCCAGTCCCAATCCCCAACGGACCTTGTCGACGTCGTGAACCAACTGGTTGGCCGCGTCGCCGCTGGCAAAGTTTTCTATCCAGTACCAGCGGCGATGATGGAAGTTGCTGTATTCGACCATCTGAGCGGGTCCCACCCAGCCGTCCCAATCCAGTCCCTCTGGCACGGGCTGCGGATTGTGCTTGCCCAGGTTGCCGCGCAGCTTGTACGAGATCGCCCGGGCCATGTACGGCTTGCCGATCACGCCTGCTTGCAGCTTCTGAATGCCTTCGCGAACGTTGGGGCTGGAGCGGTTCTGCGTACCGACCTGGACCAGGCACTTGTACTTGCGTGCCGCTTTGACCATCTGGCGGCCTTCCCAGATGCACCAAGTGGGCGGCTTTTCTACGTACACATGCTTGCCCGCCTGGCAGGCCCAGATGGTCTGCAGTGCGTGCCAGTGATCCTGGGTGCTAAAGCTGATCGCGTCGATCGACTTGTCCTCGAACAGCTGGCGCTGGTCCGTATAGGTTTTGAGCGGCAAGCCAGCCAGTTCAGGGTAGGTTTTCGCCGCCGTAGCGAGCTTGGTCTGATCGCAATCGCAGATGGCCGCGATCTCGACGTTGTCCGTCGCCGCCAGCGCGGCCAGGCTGCCGATATGGGACCGCATGCGCCCTCCCAAGCCGACCAGCCCGACGCGAATCCGTTCGTTGGCCCCGCGCTGTCCCAGCACGAGCGTGGGAAAACCGATCGCAGTCGCTCCGCTGGCGGCCGCGGCGGACGCTTTGACAAAAGTACGCCGGTTCGTGTGGGTCATCGTTTTCCTCCCCTGCTACGGCTCGAGCCGCTCGTAAAGTTCATGGACTTTGCTGACGATCCGTTCTTCCAAGTCGGGTTTCCAGGCACAGTTGCTGGCCTCGTAGCCGCCCTCTTCGAGCACGCGGCGGCTAGCGATGTAATTCCGATAGTCATTTGAGTAGCCCGCAACCCAGATCGCGGGCCCCTGGGGGCGGCCCAGTTCGCGTTTCAGACGCAACGCGTAATCCACGACGACTTCGCTGCCCAACGCAACGAGCGCCAAATCGCTGCCGAACCGTACGATTTGGACCGGATAGAGGTAGTCGGGCCGATCCGGTACGGAGGATTCCAGAGCGACGGTTTCCAGGACCGACCGCAACGGTCCGCGCAAGGGGCGCTGATGCAGCGGGGTTTGCTGGCCGATTTCGAGCGCCGCTTCGACGGCGGTGGCCAGCGAGCGGCCGTGCTGCTGGGCGTATTCCAATTGGCTGCGGGGATACGGATTCTGGTCCGCGCTGCACCCCATCAGGAACATCGCGGTGACGCCCGGATGATCCTGCTCGAAGTACTCCTGAGCGTATCCGGCATAGTCGCCCAGCCACTTCAGAAAGCCCATCGTGGTATTGTGACAGGTGTACCCGAACATCACGGCGCACAATTCACCGTCGAGACGTGCGACGCGCAGCACGGGCACCGTGTGATCGACCGGCCCATCGGGATTCGGATGGTTCCGATAGCCGGTTGCCGTCGGCGTGCGGCGATTCATGGCAAACCCGTAGCGGGCGTAAGCGTAGGACAGCGTCGCCGGTTCGAGACCCTCGAGCGAGCGGCCGACCAGTTCGGCCAACTTCTGGGTCAACGACGCGAGATACTCCTGGGCTTCGTCCCGTCCATACGCTGGTCCGCAGTGCGTGTGCGAGGCGTTCATCATCAGCGCGTGCGGCGGCAATTGATACCGCTGCTCGACCTGCTCGGCCACCGCCGTGCGGAGCCGTTCGATCACGCCGATCAGGTCCATCGTCAGGAACACGACGCGCTGGCCGTTGCGGTTCTCGACCGCCAACGCTTTGGCAAACAATTCCTGCTCGGCGCCCTCGGCGGGCTCCTTGCGTCCCGCATAGCCGGCCATCGGCAGCGGGCCAGGAGGCGTAATGACGACGGACGCGACGCCGGCGCGCCACTCCGGGACATGCTGTTCCGGCTGTTCTGCCGCTTGCGCAGCGAACAGCGAAATCAACGCGAGCCAGATCCAAGCGAAGGTCTTTTTCATGATGGTTGCTCCAACATTCCCGGGGCTCAGACGTACAGAATTCAATTTTCGCGGAGGAGAGCCTAACCAATCAGGAAACCGTCCGGCCGCGAAAATTGAATTCTGTACGTCTGAGCCTTTTTTCGCGGCGGTCTCACGCCGCGGTTGGCCTTCGCATGACAAAAAATGCGTAACTGAAGTAATGCGAGCATTGCCCGAACACCGCCACCTCGTGGCGGGCTTCGGCCAGCACGTCCTCGGCCTGCGGAATGCCTCGCCATTTGTCCGCATACTCGGCGGCGCGTTCCGCTAAAGGCTCATAATATAACTCCGTCCACGAGGCGGGCGGCAGGATGAAATGGTCGACGTTCTCGTAGCCCAGTTCGGAAATCACGGCGAGCTTCCTGTCGATGTTGTCGATCTCGGAATACTCCTGCCAGAACGCGATGGCTTCCAACGGCGGATCGGGCTGCAGCCAGACCGCTTCGCTCACCGCCACATACCCCCCGGGCTTGACGAACGGTTTGACCTTGGCCAGTCCGTTGCGGAATCCCAGGAAGTAGATCGCGCCCTCGGACCAGACCGCGTCGAAACTGTTCGGCGCGAACTCCATCTGGTGCATGTCGATCTGGAGGGTTTCCAAGCGGTTGATGACCCCTGCCGACTGGGCCGCTTGCCGGACGCGGGCGATCATCTTGGGCAACAGGTCCAGCGCGACCACGGTGCCGCCGGTCTGCCGCAGCAGCTCGACCGTCTGCATCCCCGGACCGCAGCCGATGTCCAGGATCCGCGGCGCCGGCGGCAGATGCTGCATTGCCGCCAGCGCGCGGCGCGTCGACGCGTTATCGCCGGGGCCGGCCCGCGGAAGCGAGCCGTACAGATCGATAAAATAGTCCATTCGTTCCATAGGGTACTTACAGTTTGTATTGCGGAATCTTCATCCGTTCGCCATCTTTCAACGCCGACTGGTGGGCGACGATGCCCGATACGGTCATGTTCAGCGCCCAGGCGACGTCGATCAGCGGTCGTCGGTTTTCCAGGATCGACATCACGAACTCGTGGCCCAGATAGCCGTGCGAGCCGCCGTGCCCGCCCGCCTGGACGCCGGGCGGCAGCGGCGGTTTGACCAGGTCCGGCAGTTGCTGTTCCAGTCCCTGATAGGCCGTGCCGGTCATCGAGCCGCGTTGGCCGCGGACCCGGCCGACCTCGCCGCCGTAACCCGGCGTGTCCCAGCTGACCGCCATTCGCGACATGCCGCCTTCGCTGGTGCGGAACAGGGCGATCTCGGTCCCGAAGGGGTTCTTGTACGCATTGTTCTGCGGCTGCAACTCGTCGCGGATACTCGGCATCCCCTGGCACGAGACCTCGGTAAAACTCCCCCCGGTCACGCCCACATAGTAGGCGTTGGAGTGCGTCGGATACCATTGCGGCGGCAGCCCGATCCGCCAGTCCTTGTAAGAATCGATCACGGCACAGGCGTAGTGAAAGTACTCGCCTTCGCTGTAGACCAGCTTGCCGAACCCGCCCGCATTGTAGATCTGCCGCATCGCGTACAAGTCGGCATGATAGCACGACGTCTCGAACATCATGTAATTCAGGCCCGACGTCTTGACCGCCTCGAACAGCCGGTCGGCGTCTTCCAGATGCTCCCAGAGGGCCGGCACCGCCGTGCCCACGTGCTTGCCGTGACGGAGCACCTCGATGCAGTGGCGACAGTGACTGGGGGCGTCGGTGGCCACGAAGATCGCTTCGATCGAGTCGTCTTTGACCATTTCTTCCAGCGACGGATAGGTCTTGTCGCACTTGCACACTTCGGCCAGCGCCCGGCAGCGGTCCGGAAACAGATCGCTGACCGCCACCACCTGGGCGTTCGGGTGATTCTGCAGCGAAAACGACGCGCCGAATTTGCAGACGCCATAGCCGACGATCCCCACGCGGAGCTTGCGGTCGGAGACGGGCTGCCACGAAGCCGCCGGTTGGGGAGTCGTCTTGGCTTCCTCGAAACCTTGGATTTTCGCTTCGCCGGCCGGCGCCGATGCCGCCCATCCCAGGGCCGCGGCCCCCAGACCGGCACTTTTCAAGAACGAACGTCGTGAGGTAGGTTCGTACATGGTGGATACTCCTGGTTGGAAGATTGCGCAAGCCCTTGCCTGAGCGCTAGGGGGTTGAGCCGTCAGCGGCGTTACGCTAAGTGTGTGACAATCGCTGGCGGGCGTCAAGACAACCGCCACCCACAAACCGCAGAAAGGACGTTCCCGATGTTGCCTGACGACCTGGACCGGCTGCTCGCCGTCTACCGCAACGGCCTGCTGGACGACACGCTTCCGTTTTGGATCCCGCGATCGATCGATCGGGAATACGGGGGCTACCTCACCGCGCTGGATCGGGACGGTTCGATCCTGCAGACCGACAAGTCCGTGTGGTTTCAAGGCCGCTTCGCCTGGCTGCTGGCCACGCTGTACAACACCGTCGAGCGGCGGCCCGAGTGGCTGGAACTGGCCCGACACGGGATCGACTTCATGCACCGCCATGCCTTTGACACCGACGGGCGGATGTTCTTTTGGCTCACGCGGGACGGCCGCCCGCTGCGCAAACGCCGCTATTTGTACTCGGAGGCGTTTGCGGTCAGCGCGCTGGCCGCGTACGGCATCGCCGCCGAGGACGAAGCGGCCAAGCGCCAGGCGCTGGACCTGTTCCGCCTCGTCCTGCGGTACCACACCACGCCCGGTTTGCTGCCGCCCAAGGTAGACCCTGCGACGCGGGCCATCAAGGGACTGGCCATGCCGATGATCCTGACGGTGACCGCGCAAGAGCTGCGCAAAGCCGTGGACGATCCGCTCGCGACCGAGGTGATCGATCGTTCGATCGGCGAGATCGAACGCGACTTTCTGAAGCCCCAATTCCGTTGCGTGTTGGAGACCGTCGGACCGCAGGGCGAGTTCCTGGACACGTTCGAGGGCCGCATGGTCTGTCCGGGCCACGCGATCGAAGCGGGCTGGTTCATTTTGGAAGAAGCCCGCTTGCGGAACCGCGACCCGCAGCTGATCCGGCTGGGCACGACGATCATCGACTGGTCGCTGGAAATGGGTTGGGATCACCACTACGGCGGGCTGTGGTACTATCGCGACGCGCGGGGGCTGCCGTGTACCGAGTACTGGCACGACATGAAATTCTGGTGGCCGCACAACGAAGCGATCATCGCCACCCTGCTGGCCTGGCAGCTGACGCGCGACCCCAAGTACGCCCGTTGGCACCAGCTGGTCCACGACTGGTCTTACGCCCATTTCCCCGACCCGCTGTATGGCGAGTGGTACGGCTACCTGCACCGCGACGGCAGCGTCTCGACGCCGCTGAAGGGCAATATGTGGAAGGGCCCGTTCCACCTGCCGCGGATGCAGTGGTACTGCTGGCAGGCATTGGACAGGATGAGGGATGAGCGCGCCGTAGCACAGGCTGCCGGAGTGTGAGCAACCGCAACACGAGCAGATCTGCTACGTCCGTGGTTCGCAGTTGCCAGCCGCTCAGTAATTGATCTGGAATTGGAACCGCAGGAGGTGGCCGTCGTACTGGCGGTAGGATTCGACGTTGGCCTGATTGATGGCCGTCGTGTTGGTCCGGTCGGTGATCGTGTAGATCCCCGTGAATTCCATTTGCGGGTTGATCTGCCATTCGCAGCCCAGTTCCCATTCGTCGATCTGGCTGTACGGTGCGTTCCGCTCCGGCTTGTACCCACCCTGGTAGTAGGCCCAGCGCAGGAACGGGAACAGGTCGCCACCCCACGGCCCTTGCAGGTGATACATGGTCATCGCATAGCCGCCGGTCAGGGAGCGGTCGATGACGGCGGTTTGGGCGTCGTTCAGCGACGGGCCTCGGCCCACGTTCCATTCGGCCTGAAAGCCCAGCGGCTGCGGGTACCAGATGAACGTTCCGCCGACGCGTTCGTCGCGGATTCCTGCGGCGTTGCCGGCGGCCAGCGTGCCTGCCGGAGAGACGGGCAAGCCCATGCCTCGCGGCGAGATCGCGCCTGAGGATGCGACGGTGTACTTGCCCGTATAAGCCTGGGCGCCGATTTCTACGTGCTGGCAGTTGGGCAAGATGATCGGCCAGGTGAGACGCGTCACCACGTGCAGGTTGTCGTTCTGTTCCACGAACGATCCGCCCTGACCGTTGTAGGCGCCGATGCCGAATACGCCGTAGTTGCCCGATCCTTTAAGGCCCATGTCGAGCACTTCCTTGAAGAAGTCCTGCGCGAATTCGGGGGTCCAGTAGAAGAAGATGCCCAAATCGCGCTCGTTGCGCACGGCGCTGTTGAAGCCGTCGTTGCGGTCCAGCGGAATGCGATTGGAACTGGACTGCAGATTTTCCCAGCCGTAGGGCACCTTGGATTGTCCCAAGCGGAACCGATAGACCTTGTTCGTGTCGAGATACAAGTCGGTGTACCAGTCCCGCAGTTGCACGAAGTGCGTGCCATCGGAGCTGCCCGGCGTCGTAACGGCCATGTCCGGCTGAAAATAGATGTACATGTGCTCGGACACATCGCCCGCCAGAATCAGTCGCGCTCGGCGAACCAAAAAGTTCTGATTGGGGCTGACGGAGCGGTCCCCGGTGTGCTGCGGAAGCGCCGAATCGTCGTCCTCCCAAATCGACTCGTTGATGCGGAACTGGGTGTAGCCGCGCAGCGAGTACTTGTCGTACCACTTCTTCGGTGCGGGATTGACCGACATCGCGGAATGGGTGTGATAGTTGATCAACTCCAGTTCGGGATCGCCCAGAGTCCGCCAGCGTTCGCCCAGGAAACCGAAGACGTTGTCCGGCCCTGACTCCTGGTGTGCTCCCGGTTGCTGTTGAAGCTGGGCGCGGAGTTCGGCAAGGGTGGATTCCGTTTCGTTCAGCCGGTTCAGGATCGCGGCCGAAGAAGCCGCGCTCCAGACGTCCGCGTCGGACGTTCCCGGCACGTACCCTTGTTGCGGATCTCCAGCCGCTAGCGGCGCTAGCACGGGCTCGACTGGCTGGAAGCGGGCTGGCGACCAGTCCTCCGGCTGTTGCGATTGGGTAACCGACGCAGCCGAGAACAGAATCATCACGAGGGCAAGCTGGGCAAAACATCGAGGCATGTCGAGAGGCCTTTGTTCCTTGCCAAACGGACGCGGGAAGAAGAATCGGACTATCGTTTAGATTCGTCACGTCCCCTACTCTCAGTGTATTAAGAAATGATTGATCTTCGGGTATGGCAAAGAAATGCGTCAAGCGGGTAAAATGCACCATGTTTGTCACACGACGGGTCGTGGACACGGAAGAACGTTCGCGTTCGACCGCGTCACCGGGATCCCCCCCTCGCGACCCCCCTTACGCCCTCGAGCAAATCGATACGGTGCAGATTGCCCCTGCCGAAACCCTTGCCGAGTTTGCCGGATGGCGGCTGCGGCGACGAAAGGTATCTCCGATGCGAAACCATACTCTGCAACCTCTGGCTTGTTGCATTTCCGCCCTTGCTGTTGTTTTGCTGGTTCTGCCAGGTGCTGGCCAGGGGGCGAGCCAGGAACGCACGCTGTACGTTTCTCCCGCCGGAGACGACCGTTGGTCGGGAATTCTGGCGGAGCCCAATGTCGAGCGGACGGATGGCCCCTTGGCTACCGCATCCCGGGCGCAACAGATCGTCCGCGAACTCAATGCCGGCGGCCCCGCGGCTCCGGTCACGGTCCTCCTGCGCGAGGGAATCTACCCGCAGAGTCGGCCGTTGGCCTTCACGGCAGAAGACTCGGGCACGGAAGCCTTCCCGGTCACCTACGCGGCCTATCCGGGCGAGCGTCCGGTGGTGAGCGGCGGCTTTCCCATCTCCGGCTGGGAGCAGGATGGGCATCTATGGCGGACAACCGTTCCGAAGACAAGCTCGGGCACCGCCTGGCGTTTCAATCAGCTATTCGTCAACGGCCAACGGCGGACCCGCGCCCGCACGCCGAACCGGGGCGAGTTCTTCCGCACGGACGGGCCTACCGCCGTCAGCGCGAACCGGAGCTTCTATTTTCACGAAGGAGACATCCGCCCGTGGAACCGTCTGCAGGACGCGATCGTCGTGGTCTACCATTCCTGGGAGACCTCGATCCACCATGTCCGCTCGGTGGACCTGGAGTCCTGCAGCATTATCCTGCGCGAGCCCGCGCCCTGGCCGATGGGCCGCTGGGAACGGCAGCAGCGGTACTACGTCGAGAACGTCTTCGAGGCGCTGGACGAGCCGGGCGAATGGTACCTGGATCAAGGCACGGGGACGCTGTACTACTACCCAATGCCGGGCGAAACGCCCGAGACGGTGGACGCGATCGCTCCGTTGGTCAGCTCGACGCTGGTCGAGATCAGCGGCGATCCGGCCAAGGAACGGTACGTCGAGCACCTGCATTTCCGGGGCATCGCCTGGCGGCACACCAACGCCAATCTGCAGCGGCTGCGCAATCCGGGGCAGGGCGAAATCTATCAGCCGGGACTGATCCACGCGGCGGGGCTGCGCCAGGCCAGCTTTGTGGACTGCGAGATCGCCCATACCGGCGCTCACGGCATCTGGCTGGCCGCCGGCTGTACCGGCAACCTCGTCCAGCGTTGCCATTTCCGCGACCTGGGCGGCGGCGGCGTGTACCTCGGCGGTGGCTGGGGCGTGAATGATCACTTCCCGACCGGGCACAACACCGTGGACAACAACTTGATCCACGACGGCTCCTACATGTTCCGCGGCGCTCACGGCGTCTGGATCGGCAAAAGCTCGCACAACACCGTGACCCACAACGAGATTTCGAATTTCGATTATTCCGGCATCTCGTGCGGCTGGTCGTGGGGCTTCCAGCCCAGCAGCGCGAACCACAACCGGCTGGACTTCAACTACATCCACCACCTCGGCAACGGCGACGGTTTGGGTGACATGGGCGCCATCTACACGCTGGGCGTGTCGCCGGGGACCACCGTGCGTAACAACCACATCCACGACGTGTACAACTATGCCCACGTGTCCCACGGCTCGGGGATCTATCCCGACGAAGGCAGCACGGGCATCTTGATCGAGAACAATGTCGTCTACCGGGTCCGCACCAGCCCGCTGTTCATGCACTACGGCATGGAGTGCATCGTCCGCAACAACATCTTTGCGCTGGGCGGCGCGGGCCAGCTGCGCCGATCGCGCGAAGACAAACGCTGTCACTACATCGCCGAAGGGAACATTGTCTATGGCGGGGAAAACCCTCGGATGCTGGACGGTCCCTGGAAGAACGGGGATTGGCAGCTCGGGCGCAACGTGTACTGGAGCGTGGGCGGCGAGCCGACGTTTGCGGGCCTGGACTTTGCCGCCTGGCAGGTCCAGGGCAAGGACCAGGGGTCCATCGTCGCCGACCCGCGGTTCGTCGATCCGGAAAACGGCGACTTCCGGCTGCAGCCCGACTCGCCCGCCCTGGCCCTCGGCTTCCAGCCCATCGACGTCGAACGGGCGGGCCTGTATGGCGAGCCGCCGTGGGTCGAGTTGCCCAGACGTTATCCGAACCGAGTCTGCAACGAGATTCCACCGCCGGTCGAAGTGCCCCTGGTTATCAACTTTGACTTCGAGGCGGACGAGCCGGATACCGAGCCGCTCGACGGCAGCATTGTCAAGGGCGAGAACGGCGCGTCGGTACTGGTTTCGGCGGATGCCTCCCACGGCGGCACGCGGAGCCTCAAGTTCACCGACGCCCCGGACCAGCGGTACGCCTGGACGCCGCACGTTTACTACCACCGCACTTATCACGAGGGCCGGGTGAAGTTGTCCTGGAACATGCGCAACAGCGCGGAGGCTCCGGCCAGCTTCTTCATCGAGGTGCGCCAAATGGACAGCGGATCGCCCTATCGCGTCGGCCCTACCGTCGCGGTGTCCCCGGACGGTGCCGTAACCGCCAGTGGACGGCCCGTCGGCACGATCCCCCTGGGCCAATGGGTGAACGTGGCGATCGAAATCGAGTTGGGGGCCGACACGCCCGGAACCTATCGCCTGGCCCTCGCCGTGCCGGGGCGCGACCCGGTCGTCCACGAGTTGCCCTACCGGAGCGCCGCCTTTCGCCGCATCGATTGGTTGGGCATCTCCAGCACCAGCCAGACCGCCTCGGTCTTCTACATCGACAACCTAAGGCTCGGCACCGAGGAGGAGCTTGCCCAGCCACCCCGACGCCGTCCGGCGGCTCGCGCGGCCGCACGAACCCGTGCAAATCCCGCCGAGCCCCCGAACGACCAGCGGCTGATGGGGCACTGGACCTTTGCCGAGGACGACGGCTACGTGGTCAAGGATCACTCGGGCTGGGGCAACGACGGAGACTTGTGGGCGAGGCTGGCCACCGGCAGTTTCGGCACCGCCCTGTTCTGTGACACGACCAGCACCCACGCGGTCATCGAGGACCACGACAGCTTGCACTTTGGCAGCGGCGACTTCTCCATCGATCTCTGGATTTGCCCGACCATGCTGGCCATCCATCAAGGCGACGCCCGCCGCCGTTTCCTGTCCAAGAACGACCACCCCCGCAGCTGGTGGGTGATGGACATCACGCCCGCAGGCAAGATCAGTCTGGAGATGGCGGACGGCAACCGGGTCAGCCGCGTCAGTCGCACGCAGGCCGGCATCCCGGAACACGTCTGGAGCCATCTGGCCGTCGTAGCGGACCGGGCCAACAAGCAAGTCCGCTTCTATCTCGACGGGCAATTGGACAGCACGCACGAGCTGCCGGCCAATTTCAGCGGTTCCCTGGACGTGTCGGCCGACCTGACCATCGGTTCCACCTGGCAGCCTTTCATCGGCCTGCTGGACGAGGTCAGAATCTTTCGGCGCACGCTGGACGAAGCCGAGATCAAGTTTGCCTACGAGCGAGAAAAAGATCGACGCGTCAGCGCGGAATACCGGGTCGCCGGCGGTTGAGCGGACCTCGATCCGCAAGGCAGGTGTGGCATGAACGCCGACATCCTCAAACGCATGATGCGAGCCATCGCCAATGGTTCCCGCGGGGAACACGAAAACGGCTGCCGATTGGCTGGCGTCCTGGTCCGTAAACGACGGCGCTCAGGCACCCCCTCCTTCCGCATCGTCCACGTCCGAAGGGGCCGGTTGGGCAAACTGGACTCGTTAGTAGCGGCGTCACGTAACACAAATCGCCGCAACGACTTGTTGACAGATCAGCGTCTCATTAGACTGGCGGGGTTAGGTCCCGGTTTCTATGTTCTTCGGCCGGATCGCCAGCGCGTGCTGGCCGAGTACCTGGCCTGGTGCATCAACCAACGGCCGGCACAGGCTTTTCTCGCTCGGCATTCACGCGGTACGCTGGTCAAACTGTTACCCAAGGGGGTATTCGAGGAACTGGAGGTGCCGGTGCCACCGCTGGAAAAGCAACGGCTGATCGTCGACATCGAGCATCTTCGAGCCCGCGAGGAATTCCTGTTCAAACGCTTGGCCGACTCGCGGGCGCGTTTGGTCCAGCACCTCTCGCTAGTTGCCGTCAAGGACGAATTCGTAGAAAATTGCCGTACCCAAGAAGGATGACCACCGTGGCCGACAACATCAAACAAAAGGAAATCAACGACGTTCTCTGGCGGGCGTGCGACACGTTTCGAGGCGTAATCGATGCGTCGCAGTACAAGGATTACATCCTGGTGATGCTGTTCCTGAAGTACCTGTCGGATCTGTGGACCGATCTGAAGGACGAATTGAACCCCAAGTACAAAAACGACCAAACGCGAGTCGAACGAGCGCTGGCCCGCGAACGGTTCGTCGTGCCGCCGGAGTCGCATTTCGAGTTCCTGTACAGCAAACGCCGCGAGTCGAATATCGGCGATCTGATCAACATGGCCTTGGCCGGCATTGAAGACAAGAACCGGAGCAAGCTGGAAGGCGTGTTCCGCAACATCGACTTCAACAGCGAAGCGAACTTGGGCAAGCCCAAGGACCGCAACGCCCGGCTGATCCACTTGCTGGAAGACTTTCACGACCCGCGTTTGGACCTGCGGCCATCGCGGATTGGCGGGCTGGACGTCATCGGCAACGCCTACGAATTCCTGATCGGCAACTTCGCGTCCGACGCCGGCAAGAAGGCGGGCGAGTTCTACACGCCGCCGGAGGTCTCGCTGCTGCTGACCCAATTGCTCCAGCCGCAACCAGGCAACCGCATCGGTGATCCGGCCTGCGGTTCCGGTTCGCTGCTGATCAAGATGGGGCAGGCCGTGCCGCCCAACGCCAAAGGGGAACGGGACGTTTCGCTGTACGCCATGGAAGCCAACGGAGCGACGTGGGCCTTGTGCAAAATGAACATGTTCCTGCACGGTTTCGACCAGGCTCGGGTCGAGTGGTGCGATACGCTTCGCAGTCCGGCGCTGGTCGAGCACGACGCGCTCATGAAGTTCGATGTGGTGGTTGCCAATCCTCCGTTTTCCCTGGACAAATGGGGCGACATCAAGGATCCAAAGGACGACAAGCCGTACAATCGGTTTCATCGCGGTGTGCCGCCCAAGAGCAAGGGGGACTACGCCTTTATCAGCCACATGATCGAGACGACGGTCGCCGACACAGGCAAGGTGGGCGTAATCTGTCCGCACGGCGTGCTGTTCCGGGGCGGCCAGGAAGGCGTCATCCGCCGCAGACTGATCGAGGAGAACCTGCTGGATGCCGTCATCGGACTGCCGGCCAACCTGTTCTATGGCACGGGCATTCCGGCCGCGATTCTGATCTTCGACCGGGAACGCACCGCGAAGAAACGGAAGGACGTGTTGTTCATCGACGCCAGCCGCCAGTTCGCCCAGGAAAAACGTCAGAACCGCCTTCGCGACGAGGATCTGGCCAGGATCGTGAAAACGTACCAAGCCCGAAAGTCCGTCGACAAGTACGCCTACCGGGCCTCGGTGAAGGAAATCGAGAACAACGAGTTCAACCTGAACATCCCCCGCTACGTGGACACGTTCGAAGGCGAAGAGGAAATCGACATCGAAGCCGTGCAACGCGAAATCGACGGCATCGAGGCCGAACTGGCCAAGACCCGCAAACAGATGGCGGTTTATCTGAAGGAGTTGGGCTACGGCGAGTAAGA